>CEPW01035302.1_pt1 | contig 23358 bp, 24 predicted proteins | sample 356211 | NCBI WGS metagenome assembly CEPW01 (sample SAMEA2620021, study PRJEB7988) | marine metagenome | biome: marine biome (ENVO:00000447); feature: deep chlorophyll maximum layer (ENVO:xxxxxxxx); material: "saline water (ENVO:00002010), including plankton (ENVO:xxxxxxxx)" | depth 25 m
CAAAACTGAATATTGGTCAGATCTATTTTCCCATATTCCTTTTATAAATTGCTCCACATCTTCTATATTGCTATTGCGGATTGAGGATCTAAGATCATGTCCTTTATTTGTGAATAAGCATGTATACATCATTCCGTCAGCAGTAATTCGCGATCTAGTACAATCTGCACAGAAAGGTTTAGAAACAGACGAAATAATCCCTATTTCGCCTTTCCCGTCTTCAAAAGAATACCGACTAGCAACTTCACCATAATAGTTTGATCCAATTGGATTTAATTTATATTTTTTTTCAATAATTCTTATAATTTCTTCAGCATTAACTACATCCTCAGGTTTCCATCCATTAATATTTCCAACATCCATGTATTCTATGTACCTAACAATCAAATTATTTTTTCTGCCAAATTCAGCTAAATTAATTATTTGATCCTCATTTATTCCTTTCATAACAACAGTATTAATCTTAATGTTCTCAAATCCTAAATATTTGGCAAATTCTATGGATTCTAAAGTTTTGTTTAAGTCTAAATTTTGGCCATTTAATTCTTTATATGATTCAGAATTCAATGAATCTAAACTAACTGTTAATCTATCTAAACCAGAATCTTTAAGAGGTTGTGCAAATTTTTTCAATAAAAAACCATTAGTCGTTAAAGCTATTTCTTTTATTTCATTAATAGATTTTAATTTTGAAATCAATTTAGCTAAATCTTTTCTTAGTAAAGGTTCGCCACCTGTAATTCTTAATTTTTCAACTCCCATTTTAGAAAAAATTTTTGTTATTTCATAAATCTCTTCAAATGTGAGTAACTCATTATTTTTTAAAAATTGATACCTTTCGCCAAAAATTTCTTTTGGCATACAATAGGGGCACCTAAAGTTACACTTGTCAATTACCGAAATTCTTAGATCTTTTATTGGCCTTTTAAATTTATCTCTTACATTCATAGCAAAACAATATACATTTTAAATAATAAATTCAATGAATTTTAATATGATATATTAAACGAATTAAATCTATACAATCAAATTCGCATCAATAAATTCAGATAATTTTTTTAAAGCAATCGCTCTATGGCTAATTCTATTTTTTATTGACAATTCTAATTCTCCAAATGTTTTTGCATATCTTTCAATATAAAATATTGGGTCATAACCATGTCCCTTTTCTCCTTTTTGGTTACGAATCAAATACCCTTCACATATCCCATCAAAAAAAGACACCCATTTATTTTTATAAAACAAAGTAAGAACACATTTAAATTTTGCTTTTGGTTTTGTTATCGTATTTGGTAAATTGGAAATTAAATAATCATTTCTTTCGTAATCTGAAAGTTCTGTTCCTCCATATCTTGCACTCAATACACCTGGTTGATTGTCTAAACATTCTACTTCTAACCCTGAATCATCACTTAAAATAATCATATCTGAAAACTGTGAATAAAAACTTGCTTTATGAAAAGAATTCATAATAAAGGAATCATAAGGCTCATCTGGTATAGAATTAATTTTAACAGAATTCAAATCATGAATATTAATATCTTTATTTTCAAAATAGTGAGATATTTCGTTAATTTTCCCTTTATTTCCTGAAGCAATTAATATGTCCATCTACTTAATTTACTAATCCTTGTCGGGCTAAAGAAACTTGTTCACATCTAGATATCAGTTCGCTCTGAGCAGCTTCAATATTTTCCATTTTACCTGCCCATTTTTTTAAAGTTGAAGACTGCAAGCCTCTTCCGTATGAAAAACTTAATTCCCATGGCATTTGATTTTGTTTAGCAATTTTATTAATTTCATCTAAATTTTCTATTGATTCAACATCTTCTTGTCCACCTGATAAAAATATAATACCTGGCACTTCACTTGGAACTGAATTTTGAAAACATTTTAATGACAGTTCTGCAACTTGATATTTGTCTGCTCTATTATTTGAATTTTTCCCACTTATAACCATATTTGGTTTTAATAATATGCCTTCCAAATAAACATCATGTTTATCTAAATAATCAAAAACTACATTTAAAGTATTTGATGTCACATCAAAACAATCATCTATTCCATGACTGCCATCCATTAATACTTCAGGTTCTACAATTGGGACCAACCCTGCCTCTTGGCAAATCCTTGCATATCTAGCAAGGGATAACGCATTTAATTCTATACATTGAGGTGTTGGAATTTGATTTCCAATTGTGATCACAGCTCTCCACTTACTGAATCCTGCACCATCATCATGATATTTATGTACTCTATCATATAAATTATCTAGTCCTTCTGTGCTTTTTTCATTTGGAAAACCAATCATGTCTTTAGCTCCCGTGTCCACTTTGATACCTGGTACTATTCCTTTATTTTTTAAAATTTTCGATAAAGATACGCCTTCAGAATTTTTTTGATACAAAGTTTCTTCATATAATATAACTCCGCTAATATAATTTTCTAACTTATTGGTTGAAAAAAGCATATTTCTGTAATCTCTTCTATATTCCTCGTTCGAAACTATTCCTATTGAATCAAATCTTTTTTTGATAGTTGGGTTACTTTCATCTGCTGCTAAAACTCCTTTACCGGGAGCAACCAATTGTTTTGCCAGATCTGACAATTTTTGTTTATCCATTATTTGTCCTTTATTCTAAATTTTTTACAATATCACTGTTGCCCATAATTAATGAGACAGACTGATGTATATTTTCAGGAATTAATTTCATTGTTTCTTGACCATTTGAAAAAGATTTACCTCCTGCAGTTTCAATTATATTAGCAAGAGGATTTGCCTCATACATCAATCTTAATTTAGCACGATTTGAAACCTTGTGTTTTGGATTTAAAAAAACCCCACCTTTTATTAAATTTCTATGAAAATCAGCAACAAGAGACCCAACGTATCTTTGTGTCAAATTTTTATCTTGTTTCAAAACATCTACATAACTTTTAATTGAATCTGTCCAATTATCATAGTTGCTTTCGTTAGTACTATAATACATTGGATTTGTAGGTAATTCGATATTTTCATTTAATAATACAAATTGAGTGTTTTCGTCTAATATAAAAGAACATACTCGATTTTTAAATGCAAATACTATAACAGTATTTGGTCCATAAACCGCATACATTGACATAACTTGTTTATCTCCTGTATAACTTCGCAAAACAAAATCATCAGATTCTTTTTCCCAAACTCCAAATATGGATCCTATACTCACAGAAACATCAATATTAGAAGATCCATCTAATGGATCCATCATAATAATATATTTATTGGAACTATGTGTGTCTATTGTTTTTATTGCATCCAACTCTTCACATATCACATCAGATATCAGTTGTGATTTTATAAAATAATCAAGAAAAATATTTGTTGCAATCAAATCTAATTTTTCTACTTTTTCTCCGTGAATATTTTTGCTTCCTTCTTTGCCAAACATATTGATGTTCTTAGGTGCGTAAAGAATTTTTGAAATCTGAATTATTCCATCAGATATTTGAGAGATAATCTTAAATATAGATTTATCTTGATCTGAATTATCAGAATTTTGATTTATATAATCATTTAAAGAAATCATAATTAATTAAGAAGAAGGTTATTAATGTTAATTTTATAACAATCGATTGGTTTATACACCTTAGAAATAAAAGATTTTTGATTTATAATATTAAGAATAATGAAATTTAAACAAAGCAAAGAAAAAGAAAGACAAATAACAATTGATGTTGATTTGAATGAATCAGATGTTGACCCGTATTACAAAGTTGGATATAAAAAACTTGTAAAAAAAGTTAGTATTCCAGGATTCCGAAAAGGTAAAGCTCCTTATAGAATCATAGAATCTCAATATGGAAAAGAATCATTACTATCAGAAGCGATCGATGACATAATATCTGAAAAGACAGCTGAGGTAATCAAGGAATCAGAATTAGAATTTTATATGACTCCTAAAATTGAACTTACAAATTTCAATCCAATTAAATTCAAAATTATAGTACCTTTAGAACCATCAGTTGTGGTGGGTGACATAAATAAAATTAAACTTGAAAAAATTGAAAATCCTGATTTTAACACTCTCATTGATGAACAAATAAATAATATGCAAAAACAATTTACAACTTGGGCTCCTAGAGAAAGCAAATCTAAAGCTAGTGATTTGATAAACATCAATATTAAAATTACAATTGATGACAAGGAAGTCCTTAACCAAGAAAATACTGATATCGTTCTTGAAGAGCAAAATGACGAATTTGCACCAGGCTTAATTAAAAATTTAATTGGTAAAAAAAGCTTAGAAACTGATTCATTTAAACTCAAGATATCAAAATCTCACCCTTCATCAGAGTTGGCAGGCAAAAAAGGTTTGTTTGAAATAAAAATAAATTCTGTCAAAGAACCAATTACTCCGAAATTAAACGGAGAATTTGCAAAAATGGTTTCAAATAACGAAATTAAAACAATGGCAACATTAAGAAAAAAAATAGAAACAAGTATAACTGAAACTCACAAACAACAAGCTGAATCGGAATACACAAATAATTCCATTGATAAACTGATCGAATTATCAAAAATAGAAATTCCTCCAATAATTATAGAAAGAGAAACAGATTCAGAACTACAAAATTTAGAAAATTTATCTAAACAGTTTAAAATGTCTCTTGAAGAATATTTAAGTAAAAACAATCAAAATTTAGAAGACACAAAAAAATCTATTAACCAAGATACAATTACAAAATTAAATAGGACTTTTCTTCTTCTAGAAATCTGCAAAAATAATGACATACAGCCAACTGAAAAAGAAATAAACGAAACAAAACAATTATTAGTTAATCAAAAGATGACCAATAGTTCTGGTAGGAACTTATCAGAAGAAGAACTAATCGCTGAATCAGAGTATAGATTAAAACTAGAAAAAGCTTCAAAATATTTGTACGAACAAACCTCAAAAAACATTGCATAAATTTAAGATTTATCAGAAAATTACAAACCTATCTTAAAAATAAGGAGTTAAAATGATACAAGATCCTAAAAATATTATACCTATGGTTATTGAAAGTGGATCAAGAGGAGAAAGAGCTTTTGACATATATTCACTTTTATTAAAAGAAAGAATTATATTCCTAGGTACTCCTATTAATGATCAAGTAGCAAACTTACTAGTAGCTCAATTACTTTATTTAGATCGTGAAGATCCAGAAAGAGATATTAGTATATATATTAATTCACCTGGCGGAGTTATAAATTCAGGCTTCGCAATTTTAGATACAATGAATTTAATTAGGCCACCAGTTTCTACAATATGTGTAGGATTGGCTGCTAGCATGGCTACAGTACTTTTATGTGCAGGCACTAAAGGTAAACGCTATGCTTTACCAAATTCTACAATACACATGCATCAAGCCTTAGGTGGAGCACAAGGCCAAGCTTCTGATGTAGAAATTGCTGCTAGAGAAATGTTACGTCTAAATGACAAAGTTAGACAAATGATTTCTGATTCAACAGGACAACCATATGAAAAAGTTGCAAAAGATACAGACAGAGATTATTACTTAACTGCCGAACAAGCTAAGGATTACGGATTAATTGACGAAGTTTTAGATGACACTAAATAATGAGAGGGTAAATTGGATAGTAACTCAAATAAATATACATGTTCTTTTTGTAAAAAATCCCAAACACAAGTAAACCGACTCATCGCAGGACCTGAAAAAGTTTTTATATGCGATCAATGTGTAAAGCTATGTTCAGATATGTTATCTAATTCTAAATCTAAAGAATTAAGTAAATATTCTAAAGATGATTTGCTTAATGAAATCAGCTACCCAATATCAATTAAATCAGAATTAGATAAATCTATAATTGGACAAGACATTGCAAAAAAAATATTGAGTGTTTCTGTTTACAATCACTACAAGAGAATAAATACTAATTCTGAATCTGATATTGCGATTGAAAAATCTAATATTGCTTTAGTTGGCCCTGCAGGTTCGGGAAAAACACTATTAGCTCAATCATTAGCTAAAATCTTAGATGTCCCGTTTGCAATAGTCGACGCAACCTCACTTACTGAGGCAGGGTATGTTGGAGAAGATGTTGAAAATATTTTATTGAGGCTAATTCAAGCAGCTGACTTTGATATAGAAAAAGCAGAACGAGGAATAATTTATATAGATGAAATTGATAAAATAACTAGAAAATCAGCAAATCCATCTCTAACAAGAGATGTGTCAGGAGAAGGAGTGCAACAAGCCTTACTAAAAATAATAGAAGGTACAACTTCAAATGTTCCTCCACAAGGAGGAAGAAAACATCCTCATCAAGAATTTCTTCAAATAAATACACATAATATCCTATTTATAGTTGGAGGCGCATTCGAGGGTATGCAAGACATTGTAAGCAAACGAGTCGAATCAAATTTCCAATCTATTGGATTTCATTCTGAAAAAACACAAAAACGTGTAAATCAAAATCAACCAGAACACTTTGCAACCAATGAAGATTTACTAGAATTTGGATTTATTCCTGAATTCATAGGAAGATTGCCGGTTATAGCACAATTGCACGAATTAACCGAAGAGCATTTGTTAGAAATTCTTACAAAACCAAAAAATTCTCTTGTCCGTCAATATAAATCATTATTTGAAATGGATAACTTAAAATTAGAATTTGAAGACCAAGCTCTAAAAAAAATCGCTAAATTAGCGATTGAAAGAGGGACAGGGGCAAGAGGATTAAAATCAATATTAGAAGAGACACTGGTTGATGCAATGTTCGAATTGCCAGGTAAAAAACTATTATCAAAAATAATTGTTACTGAAAACTCAATAAACGAAAAAAACAACTTTGTAATTTATGACAAAGACAATCATGAAGTTAAGTACAATGATATATTATCAAAATCCGCTTAATATCCGTTCAATTTTAACAGAATAGTCAATTGTCTCATAATTATTAATTAGATTTAGATTATCAACAGTAAATATACCGTCTAAGTTATTTTTATCCTTTAAAAGATCTTCAACTACACACATTAAGAGAATTTTTTCTCTGTCTAAAATTTCATTCCTAATTGAAAAGAAAAGTTTTAAATTTGTATAATCAATTTCAGTTCCCTTGCTTAATTCAAAATAATACTCTTCCCAATCATCTTTAAATTGGCTAATATCAAATTTGCAAAATCCTAAACTTTTTCCTGAGTCCAATTTATTTGTTACATAATGAACATTTAATCCGCTTTCGTTTGAATTAGATATTATTAAATTCTTTACAACGTCGATCCATGTTCCTTTTGGGCCATTTGGTAAAGCTGGATGTAGATTAATGAAACGAAAATCTTTGCATAAAAAATCACTTAGTATAAGCATATAACCTGCCATTACAATCAAATCTGTATCATAATTAGAAATTATTTTTTTAACTTCTTCGTCGTATGCAGTCCGCCATTTCGAAAATGATTTGTAATTATTTTTATCACGAAATTTTTTTGAAGACAAATTTACAACATTGATTTTGTTTTTCTTTAAATAATCAATAAATTCATCGCTGCCTTTTTTTTCTCCGTAATCTCGATTTATAAATACATATTCCAATGAAATATTTAATGAATATTTCTTAACAAATTCAATAAAATATTTTACAAATCCTAGTGATCCTTGTCCGTTACCAGTAGAAAACCATCCTAATTTCAACATTGACATTACAATTAAGAATTTATTAATAAAATAATTATACAACTCCAAATAAAAAAACATAAGAAAGCAAAAATTCTTTTATTAAAATTATTCAAATTAGATAAAAAACTATTACTAGAAAATATGGTTGATAAATTGAAATTTATTAAAATATAAGATGAGAAACCTCCTCCTATTAGGCCTCCCAAATGTGCCCAATTATCTATCCTAGGGGAGGATAATCCCCAAAATAAATTTAAAAGAAGCATAAATCCTAATCCATACAGATTACCTTTAGCGTATATAGAGTTAATTTTTCTTACATAAAAATAATAAACAACCAGGCCACCTAACATTCCAAAAATAGCTCCACTAGAGCCAACAGAAACCACATTTGAATTGAAAGTTACACTTAAAGCACTACCAGAAATTCCCGAACAGAAATAAATTATTAAAAAATTTCTTTTTCCAAAAATTTGTTCAACTAAATTTCCAAATGCTAAAAGTGCAATTGAATTAAATATCAAATGTGATATGCCTCCATGTAAAAAAATAGAAGTAATTAATCTCCATGTATCTCCGTCCTTAACATAGGGGCCATAGTTTGCGCCAAAGCTAACTAAAGTACGTGTAGTCCCGCCCAAAATAATTTCCGTAAAAATCCAAAGTGCGATATTTATAAATAATATATAAATATATACAGGTCTATATTTATTAATTATTCTCAATTTAGTTTAAAATAAATGTAATTTTAATTTTCATGTTCTTTAATTACCAACCTCGCCTCATCCAATACTTTATTGCATTTTTCAATTAATAATTTCCCTTTTTCATATAATTCCATTGTTTGAGAAAGAGATAATTCTTCTTTTTCTAATTCTGAAATAATTGTTTCTAAGGTTTTTATATCTGATTCAAAATTAGCATATTTATTTTCCTCATTCATGATTTAATTCTTCTCCTTTTTATGAACAGTTGAATGTATAATACCATCTGATATCAATATTTTTATCTCTTCTTGTATTTGCACATCAGACATTGACTTAATTATTTTATTATCCTTATTCTCAATTAATGAAAAACCTTTGGTCGCCATTTTTTTTATATTATAAATCTCTATTGAATTTTTAATTAACTCTAATTTGGATATTTTTGAAGCAATATTATTGTTATATTTACTTATTAAATCTGTTTCAAAAATATCTATTTTTTGGAACAGATGCGTTAATTTATTTTCATAATTATTTGTAATTTCAGATTTGTAATTTTTTAAATCAGGAGTTTTGTTGTTAATATACAAATCCAATATTCTACTTAAATTTGTATTCAACCTGCTAATATAATCTTTTATGCTCATCATGTCTGGAACTGCAATCTGAGCAGCTGAAGTAGGAGTAAGGCCCCTAATATCAGCCACTAAATCAGCCGTTGTAATGTCATCTTCATGCCCAATCCCTGTGATTACAGGAATAGTTGAAGAAAAAATAGCTCTTGATATTTTTTCTAAATTAAAAGGCATCAAATCTTGCTCAGATCCTCCTCCTCTTGAAAGTATAATAATGTCATCAATTCCTAATTCATTAGAATATTTTATTGCATTAACAACATCATCAGCACAATTATCTCCTTGCATAAGTGTTGGTAACAAATTCAAACTAACTAATTTGTATCTATCTGTTATAGTTTTCTTAATATCTTCCCAAGCCGAAGAATTAGGAGAAGTGACCACAGAAATGGATTTAGGAAAATTAGGGATTGATCTTTTTCTAGATTCTTCAAATAATCCTTCTGATTCTAATCTTTTACGGAGAACTTGAATTTCCTTTGATATATCTCCCAAACCTTCTTTCTTAACAGATTTTACTTTGAGAGTTAAATCTCCTCTCGGTTGATATATTTCCACCTCTCCATTAATCAATACAAAATCACCATCTTCAAAAACATCTGAAGAATTCTGTAAAAATCTAAAATAAACACATCTTATTAAACTTTTATCATCTTTAATTTGAAAATATTTATGTCCTGAAGAGGCTACTTGTCTGAGATCGGTGATTTCGCCTCGTATCCACAAGTCTTTTAAGAACAAAGTATTTTTAAATATATTATTGATACTTTCTAATAAGCTAGAAACTTCAAAAACGTTATTCATATTATAATCTGCCTAAATACTCAGAATTCCTTGTATCAATTTTTACTGTGTCTTCATTAACAATAAATAAAGGAACATTTATTTCCAACCCAGTTTCTAATACTGCTTTTTTAGTTGCCCCCTGAGTTGTGTCTCCTTTGACTGCGTGATCAGTGGATACAACTTTCATTTCTACGGAATTAGGTAATTCGATAGATATGGGATTATTCTCGTAATATAACAAATCTATTTTTAATTGATCAACGAGAAATTTAATATTATCAGATAATATTTCCGCATTAAGAGTAATTTGTTCATAGCTTGTTTGATTCATAAAGTAATAATTATCTTGGTCAGAATACATAAATGTTGCTGCCACTCTTTCAATTTCAGCTGATTCGATTTTTATATCATAACCTGAAAAAGATTTAGTTAGAACTTTTCCTGAAATTATTTCTTTATACCTCATTTTAATCACAGGAGCACCTCTGTCTTTTTTAGATCTTGAGTATTCCAATAATATACATGGTTTGTTTTCTATATCTAATGCCATACCTTTTTTAAGTTCGTTATATGCTAAAGACATCACTAACTCCTTTGATAAATAAATTTGTTTATCGCCATTTTGTATCCATTTAGTCCTAATCCAACAATAGATGATATGCAAACTTCAGATATTACTGAATGATGCCTGAATATTTCTCTTTTAAAAATATTCGAAATATGTACTTCTATCGTTTCAGTGTTAATCGAGGAAATAGCATCTCTTATTGATATACTATAATGACTTAGCGCTCCAGGATTAATAATCAACCCATCAAAATAAGAATCTACTTCTTGTATCTTGTCTACGATTTTTCCTTCATGATTTGATTGGAAAAAATCAATTGCTATATTTTTTAATTTGGCATATGATTCCAAATCCTTATTGATATCATCTAAACTTTTTTTGCCATAGATATCTGGCTGCCTTTTGCCAAGCATATTTAAATTAGGTCCATTTATTACTAATAGCTTCATTTTGATACCGCCCTAGGATGTGAATTAAAATATGAATTTTCCATATCTTTATTAGCAACATGTGTGTATATCTGAGTTGTTGCAATTCTTGAATGTCCTAACAAGGTTTGAACAGTTCTTAAATCAGCTCCATTAGATATCATTTGTGTAGCAAAAGTATGACGCACCATATGAGGGTGAATAGTTATATCTAAACCTGCATTTAATCCACATTTTTTAACTATTTTTTGAATAGATCTCACTGATAATCTGCCACCATATTTATTTATAAATAAAGCATTAGAATTTTTAGGTTGTTTTTCTCTAGCAATTAAATAATTCTCCAAAACTACTTTTGAATTCTTGCTAATATAAACTACTCTTGATTTCGATCCTTTTCCTATTATTTTTATTTGATCTAAATTTACTAAATCGGAAATATTTATATCAGATATTTCTGATACTCTTAGCCCGGTTGTATACATCAAATCAATTATTGTTTTATTTCTTAATCCATTAAAACTAGATATATCAACAGAATTTAATAAATCTCTTACATGATTAACACTCAATATCTTAGGAAGTCTTCTATCTGTTTTACTTTTAGTTGTGAAAACTAAATTTTTTGTTCCAAAATCTTTATTCGTTGAAAGATATCTACAAAAAATTCTAATAACGCTTATTTTTCGATTTATACTTGATCTTTTATAATCTAAATCATTTAATAAATTAACGTACTTTCTAACACTAGATCGATCTAAATCATTAATATTAACTTGCGATTCAGATTTGAGATATTCTACAAAGTGATTAAGATCTGAATCGTAATTTCTTAAAGTATAATTAGATAAATTTCTATAATTTGCACAATAATCTAAAAAATTATTTACTGCTAATTCTAATTCATTTGAGTAGCTTTGTGATTCCATAATATTTAATTATTTTGATTTAACTATTTCAGGAAGATCAGTGTAAGTTTTGCAGGAAATACAATGTAAATTTTTACCTCTAACAATAAATTGTGTCGATGGATTATCCTTACAATCAGGGTTTTTGCATGTTTCATTAATTGGCTCATATCTAGAATTAAATTTACAATTTGGATATTCAGAACACCCATAGTAAACACTACCTTTGGAACCCTGTAACTGCCTTAAATTACCTTTATTACATTCTGGACACTTACTTGAAGTTTCATTAATAATTGGTTTCATGTTTTTGCATTTAGGGAATGCTGAACAACCTAGAAATTTTGTCCCATTTGAACGCGATGTTCTGATAATCATTGGGCTTTCGCATAATTCACAATGTTCATCAGAATAATCTTCTACTTCTTCTCTAGGTAGTCTTTCTTGTTCTAGAGCATTTTTTATACTACTATCAAGTTTTATATACAGATCATTTAACAAAAGTTGCCAATCCATATCTCCTGTTGCAATTTGATCTAATTTCTCTTCCATTTCAGTTGTATAACTTGGACTAACTTCAGTAGAAAAGTTATTTTTCAAAAACTTAGAAATAGCTCTGCCTAGTTTTGTTGGCCATAATCTAGATTCTTTTTTTTCAAGATATAATTTTAAATTTGTCTTAATAGTATTAGCATACGTACTAGGTCTCCCTATTCCTTCTTGTTCCATTTTTCTAACCAACATAGCTTCACTATATCTTGGAGGCGGTTTTGTTTGATCATATTTTGCATCTACATTATCAAAAATAATTTTTGCTCCTTTTTCAAATTCAAAAGACCCCGTACTTTCATCATCAGATTTTTCTCTGTCATCTCCATACAAAATAGAATATCCTTGGAATTTCACTTGCCAATTCTCAATTCTAAATTGAAGTTCTTCATCTAAATAATTCTTATCACATTTAATAATAACTTTATTTACATCATATTTAGCTTTTGTCATCTGAGAAGAAACAAATCTTTTCCAAATAATCTCATATAACTTTATTAAACTATCTTTTCTATCTAACTTAGATGAAACTAATTTTTTTAATTTTTGAGGAGACATATCTACATCAGTTGGCCTAATACATTCATGAGCTTCTTGTGATCTGTTTTTATTTTTATATTGATTGGACTTATCAGGTAAATATTCATCACCATATGTATTTTTAATATAAGATCTAACATTATTCATAGCAGTTTCGGTAATAGTAAAAGAATCTGTTCTCATATAAGTAATAAGCCCTACAGAGCCTAGTCCTTCCAACTCAATTCCTTCAAATAATTGTTGAGCATTACTCATGGTTATATCAGGTGACATACCTAATCTTTGGCTTGCTTCTTGTTGTAGAGAACTTGTAATAAATGGAGGTCTAGGTGATCTGTAACTTTCTGTTGTATTTATATCTTTTACAATACCTGAACTAGAATTAAGTATCTTAACAATTTCGTCAGTTTTATTTTTATCAAAAATTCTATATCTAGAAAGTTTTGTTGATTTTGGATCATTTAAAAATGACAATAAAGAATTATCTTTATATTTTAAGTTTGATGATATATTCCAAAAATCTTCAGGATTAAATTGTTCGATTTCCTCTTCTCTTTCAATTACAAATTGCAATACCGGAGATTGTACTCTCCCTGCAGAAGTTTTTCCTTTTACTTTTTTCCACAAAACAGGGCTTACTTGAAAACCATACAGACGGTCTAATAATCTACGAGCCTGTTGGGAGTTAAATAAATTTGCATCTAGTTTTCTAGGATTATCTAAAGAATCTAATACTGCTTTCTTTGTAAATTCATTGAAAACAATTCTGTTTGTTTTGTCTTGATCTAATTTAAGATAATCAGCAATGTGCCAGCCTATAGCTTCTCCTTCTCGATCAGGATCTGTAGCAATATATATTTCAGACGCATTTTTCTTACCTTCATTCAATTCTTTTTTCACTTTTTGAACTTCTTTGGATCTAGAAAGTTCGTAATTCGGAACAAATTCATATTTCATACCCTTTTCAACAACTTTGCTGTCATTGATTTCATTAATCTCAATACCAAAACTCTTTTTAGACAAATCTCTAAAATGACCAACAGTTGCTATGGATTTATATTCGTTACCAAGTAATTTTGATATAGTTTTAGCTTTAGTGGGTGATTCAACTATTACTAATTTTTTTTTGTCAGACAATTTTTTCTCATTTTTTTATTTATAAAATTCGGAGAGGATGGGATTCGAACCCATGGAACTGTTGCCAGTTCACGCGCTTTCCAAGCGCGCCTAATCGGCCTCTCTAGCACCTCTCCATAAATTTAATATAGTATTTATTTTATCGGAGAGAGTGGGATTCGAACCCACGATCTGAATAAATCAGATACCGGTTTTCGAGACCAGCTCCTTAAACCACTCGGACATCTCTCCAATACAAGTAGTTACTGATCAATTAAATATTTTATCAAAAAATTCAAAATATATAAAAACAGTATATTTAAACTATTTATAAAAGAAACTATTATTAAAGTTGTTAATTTGAATTATTTTCTGGATTTTTTATGCTTATACCCAATTCGTTCAGCTGTTCAGCTGTTAACTGACTAGGTGACTCAAATAATGGATCGAATCCACTTTGCGTTTTGGGAAAAGCAATTACATCTCTGATATTTTCAGTGCCACTCAAAAGCATAATAATTCTATCTATTCCGGGTGCAATTCCCCCATGAGGAGGAGCTCCATATTCAAATGCATCCAGTAACTGTGAAAAAAGCTCATTTGTTTCATTTTTAGAATATCCTAATATAGAAAAAACTTCTTCCTGCATTTCTTTCTTATGAATTCTTATACTTCCGCTTGCTATTTCTGAACCATTAGCAACCAAATCATAGCAATAAGCTCTTATATCAGAGGCATTATCAATTGTAATATTATTCTGGTGCTCTTCGTGTGGCATTGTAAACGGATGATGAGATGACGTCCATTTTTTATTTTCTTCATCCCACTCAAATAAAGGAAAATCTGTAATAAAACAAAAATTTAACTCATTTTTATCAAATAAATCCAGATCCCTTCCAAGTTTGTTTCTAAGTTGGCCTAATATTTCAAGAGTATGTTTGTTTTCTCCAGCAACTAATAAAATCATATCTCCTTTTTTTGCATTATGAGTTGTTGATATATTTTTTACATAGTCTAAATCCAAATATTTTCTAACAACGCTTTTGAATTCAAAATCATCAGACCCAGGATTTTCTTCCAAAACAATCCAAATTAATCCTGATCCCCCTAATTCTCTAGTATATTCAACTAAAGAATCAATTTTTTTTCTTGAAAAAGCACTGCCACCGGGAACTACCAATCCTTTAACTACGCCTTTGTTCTTAATTGTGTTGGATAGAACTTTGAATGGATTGTCCTTACTTAGAGAACTAAAATCCTTAATTTGCATATCAAATCTTAAATCAGGCTTGTCTGTACCATATAATTCCATAGCAGAATCGTATGTCATTCTTTGAAAAGGTGAATTAAATTTTTTGTCTATATCAAGAGATTTGATTAAACCTGTAAACATTTCCTCTGTCAAATTTAAAACATCCTCTTGCGTCACAAAGCTCATTTCTAAATCTAATTGGGTAAATTCAGGTTGTCTATCAGACCTAGGATCTTCATCTCTAAAACATTTAACTATTTGAAAATATTTATCAATTCCTGAAACCATGAGTAATTGCTTTAATTGTTGCGGAGATTGAGGTAGAGCATAAAATTGTCCCTGGTTATTTCGACTTGGCACTACAAAATCTCTCGCTCCTTCTGGAGTACTTTTAATCAAAATTGGAGTTTCAATTTCGAGAAATCCGTTAGTATCTAAATAATCTCTAATAAACTTAACGACCTTGTGACGTAAATTTAATATTTCATATTTTTGAGATCTTCTCAAATCTAAATATCTATATTTTAATCTGATAATTTCATCAGTTTCTTCCTTAAAATCAGTCAATTCAAATGGTAAAGTTTTTGAGACATTCAAAACCTTGTAGTTTTTAGCAATTAATTCAATTTTACCTGTTGGTAAATTTAAATTTTCCGTACCCTCAGGTCTTTTTTGAATTACACCATGTACTTGTATTACCCATTCCGATCTAAATTGATTCCAATGAAATTCATTTTCTTTAAGATTGTCAGGATCGAAAACTACCTGAATCAACCCTGATCTATCTCTCAAATCTATAAATAACAAACCTCCATGATCTCGTCGTTTATTTATCCACCCTGATAACTTAACATCCTGACCAATCAATTTTTCGTTTGGTTCATTACAATAGTAATCTCTATACAAATTGCACCTCTATGATTTCTTTTATTTTAATTCGTATCATATAAAATTCTTTTAAGAATAATATCTAAATTTACATTCATATTAATATTATTAGTAATAATTCGTTTAAACAACAATAACAAGAATATTAGCTCAAAACAAATTATAAATATATTATTTTCAAAAGCAATTGGAATCACAAACATAAAAGTAGTAATTCCTAAAAATGTTGATAGGGCATTATTTCTCCATAAAAATACTTCAAAAAATTTGAAAATAACTATGACTATCATAATTTCCAGAAACCAACCTAATGCAAATCCTATCCCTATACAACTTAAAATACCTCTGCCACCTTTAAATCTATGGTACGGACTAAATAAATGGCCTAATATGATGGAAAGTGAAGAAAACGAAATAAGCAAATCAGACGCACTGTATAAATCTAATAGATAAATAGGTAAAAATCCCTTGATTAAACAATCATATAATCCTACAAAAATTCCAAATTTCAATCCAAATTGCCTGTAAACATTAGAAAAACCAGAGCTTTCAAAACCAATATCATAGATATTCTTATTAAAAATGTATTTAGTTATTAAATACCCTGAATGCACAGAACTAAAAAGATAAATAATGAGAATAATTAATAATTCAATCAATTGCATATATTTAAATTAATTTGCAATCTCAATAGATCTAAGTTCTCTAATAACCATAACTTTAATTTGCCCCGGATAAGTTAAAGATTTTTCTAATTCTGCAACAATTTCTCTCGATAGGCTTTGAGCCTTGACATCATCAATAGTTTCGGGGTTAACAAAAACCCTAAGTTCTCGTCCAGCTTGAATCGCGTATGATTTTTCAACACCATCAAAATTATTTGCAATATTTTCTATATCTGATAATCTTTTAACATAATTTTCTAATGAGTTATGCCTAGCCCCAGGTCTTGCTGCACTTATCGCATCAGCGGCAGAAACTATGAATCCTTCAACAGAAGAATGTACATCATCGTGATGTTCAGCTATCATGTCACAAACATCTTTATCAATGCCTTGTTTTTTGCATAATTCTGCTCCGACTTCAGCATGAGGTCCTTGGACTTTATGGGTTAAAGCTTTGCCAATATCATGCAAAAATCCTCCCATTTTGGCTTTGTTGATATCAGCTCCAACCTCAGATGCTATCAGAGAAGCCAACCATCCAGTCTCAATTGAGTGTTGTAATACATTTTCGCCATAACTATATCTATATTTCAATTCTCCCAAAGTTTTAATTATTTCATTTGGCAATCCAGATATACCTAATTCTAGTACTGCATTTTTCCCTGCTTTCATTATGTTTTCTTGAACTTCTGTATTTGACCTAGAAACAATATCTTCAATTTTTGAAGGTTGAATTCTGCCGTCTTTTATCAATTTTTCAACAGACATCCTAGCAACTTCCCTTCTAACAGGATCAAAAGAAGATAACACAACCATGCCAGGGGTATCATCAATTAGAACATCAACACCCGTAGCAGTTTCTATAGATCTTATATTTCTACCTTCACGCCCTATCAATCTTCCTTTCATATCTTCGTCAGGCAAAGCAACTGAACTTACGCTTTTCTCTGAAACAACATCTGAAGCGAATCTTTGTATAGAATCAACAATTATTTTCCTAGCAATATCATTACTCTCAAGTTTTATTTCTTCAACTTGATGCATATATCTTTTTTCAATTTCTTCTTTACTTTGTATTTCTGCTTCAGATATAAGTTGGTTTTTTGCATCTTCTATAGATAAGTTAGTTATTTTTTCCAGTTCAGAAACTTTTTGATCAGTGATGTCGTTTAATTCAGATTCTTTATTTCGAATTTTTTCTTCTAATTTGAATAATTTTTTTTCTTTATGAGATAAAGAGTCAATCTTTTCTTTAATCTCACTATTTTTATCAGATATTTTTTTCTCGGATTTTTCTAATTCAAATTTTCTAGAACTCATCTCCTTCTCTGCTTTTGATAAAGTATTCAAAGCCTTTTCTTTAGCCTCAACCAATATCTCAGTTTCCCTCTTTAAAGCATTTTCAATTATTAAATTAGCTTCTGATCTTGCATCTTCTGATCTTTTATTATTGATATAAACAAGAAATAGAAACCCTATAACTCCAAATAACAAACCTACTATAAGAGATATGAAAATATATAAATTATCCATATTCTTACCTATAATAAGTATTTTTTTAATACATCCATAGTATTATTCCAAAAGATTATAGTCAAGTTTATTTTAAAAATACTAAAAAGAGGTTAAATAAAATATAATTGCACTATATTTTTATTTGTGCGAATTGTAAATCATGTTATAATTTTCCTTCGTCTAAAATAAAATCAAGGATTATTTAAAATAATGAATAACCATACATATGAATTAGCAATGGTCATTTCACCTGAACTAAGACCAGAAGAGATTGACTCTTTATGTAATCAGTTAACTGATTTGCTGAATAAAAACAATTCAAAACATATACATACTGACAAAACAAAAGTTAAAAAACTTTCATATCCTATCAATAATTTTGTGGAAGCAACTTATGTATATGTAATATTCGAATCTAACCCAAAGTCTATCAATGTTTTAAACAAATGGACATCAGACGACCCTTCGGTACTCAGATCGCTAGTAATCAAATTAACACCAGCAGAATTAAAATTTAGAGAAGACAATATATTAAACCAAGTGGCAAGTAATTAAATATGGGTAGATTAAATAAAATTATGTTAATAGGGAATGCTGGAAATGATGCTGAACTAAGGTATACTCCTTCTGGAGATTCAGTTGCCTCATTCAACTTAGCAGTAAATGAAAATTATACTAATAGAGAAGGTCAGCAAGTTGATCAAACTCAATGGTTCAGAATTTCCGTATGGGGAAGAAGATCTGAATTTGTTGGTAATTATATAAAAAAAGGAATGCAAGTTTACGCTGAAGGCCGCATTAAATCAAATTTGTATACTGACAATTCTGGAGAAACTAAAGTATCTCTTGAAGTTAACGCATATGATGTGCAAATTGTTCAAGATCCACAACAAAATTCTAACAACCCAATGCCTTCCACTACTCAACCCACAAATATGAACCCACAAAATCAGGCAAGCAATCTAACTCCACCTACTAACGCTGATGGCGCTTCATCATCAAATGAAGCTCAGCAAAACAATCCGATTTCCGAGCCCACAAATGAACAATCTTCCAATGAAGATGATTCTCTTCCGTGGTAATTTATAAATTATCTAATCAAAAATCTATGAGGTAATAATTTGACAGAAGAAAAAAAAGTAACAACAACTAATAATACTGAGCCAAAACCTAATATCCCTAAACCAAATATGGCACTTAAAAATTTCAAATTCAACCCTAGAAGGAATCGGATTTGTTTCTTCACCGATCAAGGAATTATTCCAGATTATAGAGACACTAATGTTATTAGTAAATTTTTATCTCCAACCAAACAAATTATTAGTGCTAGAAAAACAGGAACAACTGCTAAAAATCAACGCCTATTAAGTACAGCAGTTAAAAGAGCAAGATATTTAGGACTTCTGCCATACACTGTTAATCATAAAGGATTAGACGGTAATTGGATGGTTAATTAGATTTACTTAATATTTATATTAACTAATCAAATTTCAATGTTCGATGTCAAGTTCCAATAAAAATAAAAACCAATTTACTGACAAGCGGCACAAAGCCGCCCAAGACCCAAAAATAAGAAAAAGAAATAAATTCTTATTAATTGGAGTTCTAATATTTTCTGTAATTTTTACTATTATTCTATCAACAGGATATATCATTAGGTATGTTATTCCACAAGAAAAAACTATTGTCCAAGTAGGGGAATCAAAATTCAAAAGATCAGATATGTTAAAAATGCTTAGAGTTAAGCAAAAGAATGCAGAAATGGCAGGATCTACAATCAAAAGTAGTGAAGAAATATTCAAATCATTACAAAACATGATTGAAAACGAGATCATTGACCAAGTCGCTCCAAGCCTGGGAATTTCGGTAAGCCAAGAACAACTTGATATTTACATAAGGGATGTTTTTATGCCCAAATACAATTCTGATGAATCACCTGACCCTGTGCAAATCGAAAGAGAGTTTAGAGAAATATTTAATAATTATCTCAATAGTGTCGGGCTAGAAGAAAGTGAATACAAAAAATTCACTAGATGGAGCATGCTTAGAGAGCAAATGCGACAATATGTTGGAGAATCTGTTCCTAAAGTTTCGGAACAAGTTTATTTACACAGGCTAATGGTAATGCCAGATGATGAAATAGATATAATGAAAAAAAAATTCAATGATGGTGTTCCTTTCGAATATATTGTTAGAGAATTTTCTAAAGATAATGAAGAAGTAATTAGAAGAGGAGGTGAAATAGGATGGATACCAAAAGGCATATTCCCTGAATATGACTACATAATATTCGACCTTGAGCCAAATTTACTAAGTGTAGAAGCCCAAAGTATAAAAAATCCTCCACTCTTATTTTTCTTTATGATAACTGAAAAAGATCCTGCAAGAAAAGTTGCTCAAGAAGAACTTGAACAACTAAAGACTAAAGCTTTAAATGATTGGCTAAATACCAAAAGAAAAGAATTTAACGTTCAGGCTACTTTTAACTCAGAAGTACACGATTGGCTGTCGAAACAATTGCAAGTTTCTTCTTTAGAAAAACCAAAAGAGAAAAAATCTAGATTGCAAGAATTAGGTGTCTTGCAGGGCAAGGAAGATTGATGGAAGATATTACAGAAATAGCAATATTGGGAATGGGAAATATAGGAACTGAATTTGTAGAAATCCTGCAGCATCAGCTATCTGAAATAGAAGACATAACAAATCAAAAAATCAAAATCTCAAAAATACTCGTAACAGATCTTAACAAAGAAAGAAATGTTCAAATAAAACAAAATATTATCACTACTAACCCCGATGAAATATTCAACAACAAAAATATTTCTATTGTAATTGAAATTATGGGAGGAGTAGATCCTGCCTTTGAATATGTTTCAAAGTGCCTTGAATCCAGCAAATCAGTTATAACCGCTAACAAAGATCTAATTGCTACTCACGGTAAAATTTTATTTCAAAAAGCCAAAAAGAATAATGTTTCCATTTTATTTGAAGCTGCTGTTGCTTCTGGAACACCGATAATTTCTACACTTATACGAGATTTATCCTATTCAAATATTAATTCAATTAGAGCAATCATAAATGGAACAAGTAATTTTATTCTTTCAGAAATGGAGGAAAAAAACACCGAATTTATGGAAGCCCTAAAATTAGCTCAAAAGCTTGGGTACGCTGAACCAGATCCTACAAATGATATTGAAGGATTCGATGCAAGATATAAACTATCAATATTATCCTCATTAGCTTTCAAAACAGAAGTAGAATACCCAAAGCTACATGTAGAAGGTATTTCAAAAATAGATTCTATTGATTTTCAATATGCTAAAGAATTAGGATATTCAATTAAATTACTTGCAATTGCTGAGAAAATTAAATCTGGAATTTTAGCAAGAGTGCACCCAGCAATGATTGATGTAAATAATCCTTTAGCAAAAATTTCAGGTGCGATGAATGCCATAGAAATCCAGGAAAAGCTACTTGGAACTGTAATTATTCAAGGACCTGGTGCTGGCCCTTCCCCAACATCATCAGGAATACTCAGTGATTTAATACATGTTTTGAAAACAAAACATAATTCTCAATCTGTACCGAATTTGATTAATAATCTGCAAATTAATGATATTAAAACTTTAGAATCTCGTTTTTATTTGAGATTCATTGTGCATGACAAGGCAGGAGTACTTTCAAAAATGTCAAATATCCTTGGAGAGGAAAGTATTTCAATTGCGTCTGTTATTCAAAAAGAAAACACAAACTTGGAAGAAAAATACGCCGACTTAGTATTTATGACATATAAATCAAGCCAATCATCAATTGATAAAGCCATCCAAAAAATTGCCAAATTAGATGTGGTAGATCAACTTAAAAGCCTAATAAGAGTTGAATAAATGCTATTTTTTAATTGTTTTCGTCGCTAACATTAGGTTGTTCTGAAACAATATTCAAAGAATCAATTCCTCTTCTTACTTGACCTAAAATTTCTGATAATCTTTCCTCTAAATCAAACAATACTTCTTTAGAATAATTATCTGCACCTTCTTTTTTTGACATTATTTGTTGATCGGCAGAATCAATAATATTTTCTGCCTTTTGCTCTGCTCTTTTAACAATGTCTTCAGCTTCATTTTTACTTTTTTGTATTATTGATTCTGATTTTTTGTTTGCCTCTTCAATTACTGAAGAATCATCTATTAATTGTTCATATTCTTGTTTGCTTTTGTTTGTGATATCAGAAGATTCTCGGTTTGCAGATTCTATAATTCTTTGTGATTCCATATTAGCCTGAGCCAATATACTGTTTTTTTGATTAATAATTTCTTTAGCTTCTTGAATATCTTGAGGCATCAATTCAGAAATTTCTTTAACAAATCCATCTAATTTTGATTTGTCTAACATTACTTTGTTTCCAAATCCAGGAACTTTTACCCCTGTATTAATCAAATCATTAATTTTTTGTAACATGTCATCATTAAGCATTTTATACTCCTTAAACTTTATATTACTCGAATTTTACTTTTAATGCATCAACAACATTTGATGGAACAAGATCAGTAACATTGCCACCAAGTCTTGATACTTCTTTAATTCTACTTGAATATACAAATTGATATTCTAAAGAACTCATCAAACAAACAACATCTATATCAGGTTGTAATTTTTTCCACATTAAAGCCATTTCAAATTCTAATTCAAAATCAAATCCTGCTCTTAATCCTCTAAGAATAAATTCAGCTTTTAAGTTTTTAGCAAATTCTACAGCTAAACCCGAAAATACAACTATATCAACATTATTTATATTACTATCAATAGAATTTTCAATTAACTTAACTCTTTCTTCAGCAGAAAATAAAATATTTTTTTCCGGTTCTGAATATACCGCTACTGTCAAATGATCAAATAATTTCGACGCTCTTTGAATGAGGTCTAAATGGCCATTATGTATAGGATCAAAACTGCCCGGATATATCCCTTTCATTAATCAGATTTCCTTTTTATAAACATTATCTTTGTTCCTCCCTTGGATCTATCATCAACGTCATATAATTCTTTTTGATATATAAATTCTTTAGAATTATTATCCATTTCTAACATTATAACTCCATTATTATTTAAAAATTGATTTAATTCAATTTGTTGTAA
>CEPW01022558.1_pt1 | contig 23333 bp, 7 predicted proteins | sample 356211 | NCBI WGS metagenome assembly CEPW01 (sample SAMEA2620021, study PRJEB7988) | marine metagenome | biome: marine biome (ENVO:00000447); feature: deep chlorophyll maximum layer (ENVO:xxxxxxxx); material: "saline water (ENVO:00002010), including plankton (ENVO:xxxxxxxx)" | depth 25 m
ACCTACTGCATACAGTGCTAACGAAGCGAAGTGCCGTCGTGACATTGGTCTGATGATTGATGCTCTCGCTCTGGATATTGCAGGCGATGGTAACTATCAGACTGTTGAGTTTGCTAAGAAATACTTTGATAATGCTGGCACTCCTATCAGCAACGGTCTGGTGGGTGAACTTGCAGAGTCTATTACTGCTTTCAGAAAGGCAGGTGAGATGTGCCGTAAGGCAATCAACAACCTTCTCTATGTTCAGGTCAACACCAGAACTTCTGAGACTGGTTACATGCTCAACGATCCGACCACTTATGCTGGTCCGTATCTTGGTTCTGCTGCTGGAACTACCGAACTTGAAGAGTTTGATGTATCCGCCGCGGCCTATGTTCCGTCTAGTGGTCTGATGACCCTGACCATCGGTTCTCATACCCTCACAACTAGTGACAGCGTACGCATTAGGCCCTATGCTTTGCGCTTCACATGTGCTTCTGACGGAGATGCTTCTTTCCACTCTTATCCTCGCACTGGGGATCCTGCTTTCAATACTGACCTACCTATTGCCGCAGTAACTGCAACAACTATTCAGGTCAACGTTGGCGCATCTGCACTGGTACAGTTTACACCTACTGGCGCTACATATGACCCTGCAACTGGTGTAATGGTACTGACTATCGGTACTCACTCGTTGAGCATCGGTGACAGCATCACTATCGCACAAGATAGTTTGACCTTCACTTGCACACAGGACGACAATGGTTCAAACCACACATATCCTCGTGCTAGCGACCCTGCTAATGGTGCATACCTCTCTATCTCCTCGGTCACCTCAAATACCATCACGGTAAACGTTGGTGCTTCTGGTGCTGGTGATCAGTATGTACACACCTTTGTAAGTGCTACTAATAACGCTATCTCCTCTGGTGGTGGTTATGCACATACCTTCATTGATGCAGAATCTAACGCTGTATTCACTGGTGGTGGCACTGCTGCTGCATACTACGATCCTAACTACTACTCTGGTAGAAACGAGAGCATTGGTAACTGTGCTGACGTTCAGGCAGGCATTCATACCCTGGTTGAATTGGCAGCAACTACTATCGCTTCTGGTAGTCTCGCTACTATCAACGCACTCCCTGTTATCTCAGATGGATCTTACCAAGAGAATGAGAACCTCCGTGTGTTCAAGGTATCCTACAAGGATCCTGGTGCCACTGGATTCTTCACACCTGGTGACACTATCAGAGGTGTAACTTCTGGTGCATCTTTTGAGGCGAAGGGCACTAACTCTGGTCTGAAATGGTTGTTCACTGACTCTATCACTGGAACTCTGCAAGACAGAGAGTATGTTACCAACAGTGTACTGACTGCTAACAATGCAGTTCTGACTGGTCTTCAAAAGAAATCTGGCACCAAGTCACTGAGAATTGATGCTGGTGGTTACGTTGCTTCTCCGATCTCTGATGTACAGAAGTTCGAGACTGGTGACTTCACCATCGAAATGTGGATCCGTCCTACCACTCTGAGTGGTGTGCAGTTCCTCTGGGATTGCCGCACTAGTGGATCTACTGAGACAGGATCTCCTGCTCTGTATTTGAATGGTTCTACTATCAACTGGTGGTATAACGGTTCCGATCAAATCTCTGCTGCTCATAACCTGGGTACAAACTCCTGGCATCACGTTGCCGTCAGCAGAACTACTAACATCACTAAACTGTGGGTCAATGGCACACAAGTTGGTGGTGACTACACTGACAACAACAACTACTTGGAGCGTGCATTCAAGATTGGTTCTGATTACACTGGATCTAACAACTTTGTTGGTTGGGTCGATAATATCATCTTCAAGAAGGGAGTCTCTGACTACACTGCTACCTTCACACCTGGTTTCACATATCCTACCTCTACGAACAACATCTCGTTCGGTATGAGCATGGAACTGCCGTTCATCCTGAGCGATCGTGAGCGTTATGGTACTTACACTGGTCAAACCAACTCTACTGCTACCGCTAAGAGTGTTGACTACGATAACAAGCAGTTCATCATTGAGGACATCAACCTTTCTCGTGACGAGCATCGTAGATGTGCTGATCTTATCGAACTGAACTACGATTGGATCTCTGAGGTTGCTGTTGGTCTGATGAAGGAGAAGTATTCTGACTTCATCATTCCTGGCGACAGTGCTGATGGTGTTGGCGTACAACAGGGTACTAACAAGTGTCTGCGTGACACCAAAGAGTACATCCTGAAAGCAGTTGTAGAGGACATTCGTTATGGTGGTAACTACAACAGCGTTATCGCTGGTAGAGGTTACCTGACTAAGGAAGGTGGACTGAACTATGTGGGCAATGAACTGCTCCAATCTATCTACACCTGGACAGAACTTGCCAACGTTATTAACTTCGTTATCACTACTACCAGTGCTGACCTCGAAACCTTCAACGGTACTAAGTACACTTCACTGCTTCGTATTCCTAATAACTTTGCTTCTCCTGCATCTTCTCTGGTAACTAATGAGATTACTGATCTCTGTAACACTATTGCAGATATCATCGGACCTACTGGTGACAGATTCCGTGATGGTGGCGATGCTATCTGGAAGAACCGCGATTACATCTCAGAAGAAGTTGTCGGTTGGTTGCAAGCAACATATATTAAGGATATTAACGGCAATGTGTATGACAAACTCGTCATGCCTGGTTATGGAGAACCTTACTGCCTCCGTGACCTTAAACAGCACATCCTGCCTGCTGTCATCACTGACTTGATCACTGGTGGCAACTCTGCTACTCAGTATGTAATTGATCAGTATATCGATCCTAACTCTCAGATCATCCACATTGAGGATGAACTTGGTCCTATGCTGGATGCATTCGACTACACTAAGAAGTTAGTACATCACGCTATCAATAACACTCTCCTGTCCTTCGGTACTACTGCTGCTGGTCTTGGTGTGTCGCCTGAGTATCAAGATGATTATTATGTTGCTCAATACACTCAGGTTCCAGCATATAGAGATGACACAATTACTATCGACACCAAAGGTTATGAGTCTGGTAGTAGTTCTGATATCACTAAGAACCTTGATGCTGCCGATATGCTTGAAAGAAACAAGCATGTAATTGCTAAGGAAGCAGTCTACACAATGAACGGAATGTCCAAGTATCTTGACTTGGCAATCCCTGGCGGTGCTCAGAACTGCGTTGATGACGTTATGGATGTTATCGATGCTGTGATCCATGACCTCAGATTTGGTGGTAACTCTCGCACATGGGATGCTGCAAATCTCTATCTGAATCCTGAGGATAGCAGCTTGAAGCACGTTGAGTCTGAACTCGATGCTGCTCTCGATACTATGAAGATCGCTGCTGAGATCTGCATTCTGACAATCCGTAATGGTTTCGGTCGTGACAACCTTTACATCTATGATCCCGAGGGCGGTGGTGTTGATCCTGTAACTGGCGAACCTCTGACTGGTGGTGAGTCTATTGAACAGGTTGACGTTCAAACCTATGAGAGAAACGCTGTTGCTGACAGGTTCATCGATGCTGCAAATGTTATCGACAGAAACATCCGCTTCATTGCTGAGGAAGCAGTCGCTCAGGGTAGAGCACAGTTCCCCTCACTGAACATCAATGGTCAGAGTGGATCTGGTGGTGTTGAGTTGACTCCTAGTAACGTCACTTACAACCACACTAGTGGTCTGCTGACTATCGACACAACCCCAAATCATGGACTGTCTACTGGTAACAGAATTACCATCAGACCTGGTTCTCTGACTTTCACTTGCACACAGGACTCTAATGCTACTGAGCATTCTTATCCTCGCGCCAGTGACCCTGCATGGGGTTCTTCCTTGGCAGTCACAGTTGTTGATGCAAACACACTGACCGTTAACGTCGGTGTTGCTGCTGCTGAATTCCAGTACGCACACACCTTCGTAAGTGCTGAGCAAAACGCTATCACCACTAACGGTTATATCGATTGTGTCCATGACGTTACCGACGTTCTCCAAGCGATGGTTTGGAACCTCCAATACGGTGGTAACAACAAGGTGTTCATGGCATCTGAACTGTATGTCTCTGGATCTAACCTGGCACACATCGTAGGTGTTTCTACTGAGTCTATCTGGATCTTGGAGAAAGCAAGAGATCTTGCTATCCAAGCAATGAGAGGTGAGACTATTACTGTCACCGCTGGTCATGGTTACACTCAGAAGTTCTACGCTGATCTGGATTATCCTCCATATAGCGATGGTGGTTACAGTATTACTACCGATACAGATACTCCTAAGTGCGCTAACGTTGCTGATGCCATCACGACGTTGATGACAATCGTAACCGATACAATCACTACACCTACTGATATTGTTGACGGAACTATTACTAAGACAATGCCATACATCTGGCCTGTCAAGTATTCTCCTGAGATGGTTGAGCGTGACGTTACTGTTACCTACGAAGGTGGTAGTGAATGGAACCAGACTTGTCAGACACAAGCAACTAACATTGAATCTCTCTTCGATATTGTTCTTAACACCATCACTGTTGCTGCCTCTGGATCTCCTGCTCCTAGTCACCTCACTACTGTTACCCGCAACACTGGTTACAACAGCAACGCTGCATATCAGTATTACACTTGCTACAACGTAACGTCCGCCTCTGAGACTCTGTTTGATCTCATGAGCGAATCGTTGGGTGGTGGTAGTAAGTCTGATAAGACTGCTGCTAGACGTATCCTGTTCAACAGTCATGTTGTCGCAGGCAAGGCATTTGCTGAGGTACAAACTGCATATCCGACTACAACTGCCGACCTCTCCTTCGGTGAAGAATTGGTCAAGGGTCTGCTGTATGACCTGAACACTGGCGGTAACGTTGGTATCCTGAGACTCGTTAACACCTGGTTTGATGGTGAGGGCAACTTCATCGCATTCCCTGATGTTACCAAGCAACACTTGCTCTGGTATGTGACCAGAGTCAGTGAGTACGCTAAGCGTATTCTTGATGATTACAATGACGTGCTGGTGGGTGGTGAGTTCTTCGGATATGATGTATATCAAGATGAGACCCACTTTGGTACGGGTGCGATTGATAACCGCTTTGAGTATGAGAAAGAGTCTACTCAGTTCAAGATTGATAGTTCTCTCAATGCTGCATACTTCGCTATCAGCAGAGGTACACCTCCTGCACAAAACAGCGTTCAGTGGACTAACAACGTTCATGCCACTAACCAACGTAACCTGTTTGACGAAGGTGAAGACTGGAACACTGATCCTGACCTGATCATCAACACTCCGACTGTTGAAGTTGGATTTGAGAACAGAGAGCACAGGATTATCATCCAGCGTCCTAACTTCTACTCCCGTGGTGATGTTCTTTCTTACGCGATTGCATCTGGTGACGTTGAGTCTGCATTCGGATCGCAACCTTATTACTATGTGTTGAATGCAACTCCTACACAGTTTGAAGTTACAACTGAGATTCGTCATGACGCTAGATTTAGAAGATTCGCAGTTGACACCAGACTGACTGGTGCTCAGCAACTGTCATCTCCTGTACGCTCTGGCATCCATCGTAAGACAACTACATATGGCACCAGAGACGTTGATAACCCCATCAGTGGTGGTTTCAACCTTGCTGACGTGGTTGTTGGTACTACATCTAACGCTTCTTCTGAGATTGTCAGAACTAGAAACAACGAAGCAGAAATCGTCAAGATGTATCGCAGATATGCGATCAGAGTTGCTACGGGCAGATTCACTGTTGGTGAAAGAGTCCAAGTTCAAGGTGCTGGTTCTAACTACGGTATCGTCCTTCAAACCTCTACCCTCACGGGTGATAACTCCGACGAAGGTTGGATTTATGTAGAGAATATCACTGGTTCGTTCAGTGCTACTCAGGTTCTGGAAGGTGTTGATAGTGGTGAAACCGCAGAACTGGTTGGCACAGGAACTGATCGTATGTTGGTCAACATCGATCGCGGTGCATTCGCTAACGGTGAGATTATCTTCAACAAAGGTAATGGCGCTGAGGCAACCATCGTTTCCTACGAAAACTCTGCTGGTTCCTTGACTAGCAACCTGGGTGGTCGTATTACGATTGACATTGAAACTCTGCAAGACAACTTCATTGATGGTGACATCATTTACGGTTCTATCACTGATAAGATCCTTGATATCGGTAACATCACTAAGGTTGGATTCCAAGATATCGAACTCAACCAGTTCGTACACGCGACCCAGGTTGTCGAGTGTGATGTTAATAATGTCCTGAGAGACCAAGGTTTTGAAGGTGACTTCTCTGCTGGTGATCTAGTTTATCTCCTGTCGGGTTCTGTGCCTAAGATCCCTGGTTGGACTGCTATGGTTACGGATTACGTCTATGATCCTGACAATGGCATCCACAAGATCTGGATTGCGAACCTGCAACCTTATGGCGCTGCTGCTGACGGAACTACAACTGTTGATCCCGCTGAGCTGCTCGCAGGTGGTACTGGACTTGGTAGATTCGAGAACCTCAACAACTTCCCGATTATCTCTTGTGACATCATCGGTCAGACTGTTACCAACTACACCTCATACGGTAAGGTCGCAGGTAAAGCAATCAGTGGTAACACTGGTCGCCTCTGGTTGGAAGATGTAAATGGCGACTTCCCCAGCAACCTCACTATCAGATCTGACTACGGTTGGTACGCTGCTGTATCTCAATCTAAGAATCTTCTCGGACGTTGTGATCGCTTCTTCCGTGGATTCGACGGCACTGCTGATTCCTTCAAACTCACTGTCAACAACGGCGAGTCTTACTTCCCAGATCCCGCTGGACACCTGCTCGTGTTCGTCAACGGTGTGCTGCAACCTCCTGGTGCAAACTACGCCTACACTGCGTTCTCTGACCAGATCCAGTTTACTGAACCTCCCACCATTGGTTCTGAATTCATTGGTTACTACGTGGGTAAACTGAGACAACTCGATGACATCAGTTTCGAGTTTGACTCTCTGCGTTCCTCCTTCAACTTGAAGTATCAGGGTGGTTTCTACTCCCTGACTCTGACAGAAGGTGTCTCGTCTAACACTATCCTGCCTGAAAACAACATCATCGTCTCGCTCAATGGTGTGATTCAGGAACCTGGTGTTGGTTATGAACTGGTTGGTTCTAGAATCATCTTCGCTGAGATTCCTCGCGCAGGATCTACGTTCGTTGCCTTCTCCTACATCGGTTCTGATGCTGACGTGATCGCGGCAACCGTCGTACCTCCGATTGAGGCTGGTGACATCCTGCAAATCGAAGGTGAGGCAGATCCTCGTGAAGTCGCTCTGATCGAATCCTCGAACTCCTTGATTACCTTCGAGTACACAGGAACCGTCAAGGGACGTAACGCTGAGGCACTTGCTGACATCAAGTCTGGTGAGATCACAAAGGCAATCATCACCTCACCTGGTGATGGTTACACCTCTCGCCCGAACGTGGACGTGGTTTCCTCGACTGGTTTCGACGGTCGTGTCCGCGCTCTGATGGGTCTGATGAGAATCGACGTGAAGACTGCTGGTATTGGTTACGCGCAACCCGCAGTTAATGTCGAGACTACCGTTGATGACGACTTCGTTGTTCCTTCTGGACCTGCTGTCAACCAAGGTTTCGATACCTACGCTGGTGAGGGTACTGACGCTCAGGGTAACCCGATCGTTATTACACCTGGTTATATCAACATCGTTTCACAACCTGTGAACGTGACCGTGAACCAAGATCAGACTGCACAGTTCACTATCATCGCTCAGTTCGTTAACAGTTCTGACAATCAAGTTGGAACAACTGCACTGAACTATCAGTGGCAGCGCAAGCAATACGGTGAAACTGATTGGAACAACATCACTGGTTCCACACTCGCGGTTTACACATCTAACGCTGCTGAACAGGCAGATGATGGTGATGAATTCCGTGTCGCAGTTACTGCTGCTGGTGCTACACCTGTCTACTCCAACTCTGTGATCCTCACAGTTCAGACTGGTGCTACTATCGTCACCAACTTCAACCCGACTCAGATCTTCCAATAAATAGTCAAAAAGTGCAATGACAGCAACCGCTGAATATAACGCTGGTACTAGAAACCTTACAGTGGACGGGGATGGACTTCCAAACCCCGTACTGTACGGTACTTTTCCCAATGCCAATAATCCTAACCAGGTAACTGAGCAGGATTTTGAACATACTTTTTATTACAGGGGTGGGACTTTTGGCGTCACTAGGACGTTTGATGCTAACACCTTTGTCCATGAAGGGTTCTTTATTCAGATTCCATTATCGGCTGCTGACAATACTCTTCTAGGTTCTGCTATCAGAGTTGGTGACAGAATCTTGTTTGTATTCGATGAGAATACTGTCAACGAAAGGAAGCAAGTATTTGTATATAAAGGCACTGAGCAGACTGCCACTGCTGGTGAGTTTTGGAGAGCAAGCGATCAGTATCTAGAACTGATTATGGATTTCCAAAGATCAGGTTATAACGGCACGTACGAATATTATGATCAACGTAATGGAAGGTCCGAAACACCGTTGGGCGCTATTGGGGTTGCTGCTAATGGCGTTGTATTTTTCAATCCCAGTGCAGGAGCAGGAGGAAATCCTCCGACTGGATTCCAATGGAATGCACATTTTGAAGGGTCGCCAGTAAACTTTGGTGATGATAATTGTGGTGGTCATCCAGAAGTAACTGGTCAGTATCACTATCATGACACTGAGTTTCTTGGTTGCTGGAAAGCAGATTCTGTGATGGCATCATATAACGATTACTATGGAGCATCTCAGTACAACGGTGACAACCTGAGACATCCAGATGGTCACTCTAAGATTCTTGGTTATGCTTTTGATGGGTTCCCTGTATACGGACCATACATGTATTCCGATCCTTGGAACAACAATAGTGATATTGGTCTTGCAACTAGTTCATACAGAGTTAAATCAGAAGAAGCAGAGAATAGACCATCCTATGGAGATAGTCAGCAGAACCCCCCAGCAGGCGCTCTGATGGCGGACTGGGAGTATGCTGAGGGTCTTGGTAACCTCGACTACCATAATGGACGTTTTTGTATCACACCTGAGTTCCAAGATGGTACATATGCTTACTTCCTTTCTACTGAATTAGATAGTGAGCAGAACCTACTTCCAGTGTTCCCATACCTGGTTGGTTTGACATCTCGTGAGGTACTGAATCAACCACCTAATAACGGTGCTGCTACACCTCCTCCCCCTGATCAAGGTGGTGGTGGTACTGTTGCCCCTGCAACTATTCAGATTACTAATCAACCGCAGAATGCCACACATAACGTTGGTCAAACTGTTACGTTTACTATTTCTGCAACTATCAGTCCTGAGGATGGACCTAAGGCATATCAGTGGTTCAGATCTACTGATGGTGGATTCTCGTTTGCTGTATTGACTGGTGCGACAGATTCGTCTTACCAGTTCACTGCATTGAATTATATGTCTGGATATAAGTTCAGATGTGAGGTGCGTGGTCCTCTTGGACTGGGCGTTACTCCCGCAACAAACTCACCGCTAACGTCGGACGTGGTGACATTGACTGTAACGGGTATTGGTGATGGTCAAGGAGATGCGGACTTCTCATCTACGGATACTAAGTTCGATACTACATCTATCTCCTTTGACGCAACATAAATAGAACTGTAAAAAAAGAACGATCATGGCAAAACAGCTAGTTGGTATTGGATCTTCGGCAAATGATGGTACTGGTGATACCCTAAGAGATGGTGCCATTAAATTTAATGCCAACTTTGATGAACTTTATGAGGCATTGGGTAACCAAACTAATATCCTGATTGATATTGGTGGTGGTATTACCGATGGTCAGGTGCTGCAATGGAGCAGTAGTCCGACTCCTGCTTTCCGTGGTGCAGATTTTAACCTGCTGACTGGTAACCTGGATACCAACGGCAATGATATTGTTTGTGATGCCACAGACAACATTGTCATCAAACAAACAGGAACTGGCGATATCCAACTGTGGGCAGGTGGATCTGGTTCTGCATATACCTATATTGATGGAGACGATGGATACCTCAAATGGTACGCTCCTTACGCTACTCTGGGCGACCTTCCTGATGCGACTAACCATCATGGTATGCTTGCTCACGTTCACGGCACTGGCAAGGCATACTTTGCTCACTCTGCTGCTTGGGTTCCCCTTGTAGACGAGAACCAAAGTATTACTGTTCTGAACGACGTTGATACCACAGTAAATGGTGGTCCGTCTGACGGTCAGGTTCTGAAATGGGTTGAGTCTACTGGTAAGTGGTCTCCTGCTAATGATGAGCAAGGAACAGGTGGTAGCGGTGGCACCACACAGAATATCTTTGAGACTGTCAATGCCGATACTGGTACTACTACTGCTTCTGCTCCTAACGATACCCTCATTATTGCAGGTGGTACTAACATCTCCACTACTCTTAGTGGTGATACTCTTACTATTGATATGACAGGCACCTTGGGTGACCTGAACCAGAATGTGTTCACCACCTTTGGCGCTGATAACGGCACTACGACTGCAACTACTATTACTGACAGTCTGACATTCACTGGTGGGTCTGGTATTACTACCAACCTGAATGCTGGTGCTATTACTATCACCAACGATTCTCCCAACGTAGTCCAAGATGTCCTTAAAAGTCTTGCAGGAGACACTGGTTCGTATACTGCTAACGCCGCTGATTCTACTGTCACGATTGCTGGTGGCACTGGGATCACTACTGCGGTATCTGGGTCAACGCTTACTATTACTAACACTGTCGCGCTACCCTCTGCCCAAGAAGGACAGTCCCTGGTTCGTGGATCATCTGCATACGAAGCAGTAGCATCTCCTGTCCTAAGTTATGCATTCTCTGCTAACAACAGCAATGCATATCAGGTAACTGGTCCTGGTATTGCTGATCAGGCAGATCCTACGATCTATGTGTATCGTGGATTTACATACAGATTTGATAACACTACTGGATCTGGACACCCCTTGGAACTGAGAGTTTCAAATGGTGGTTCTCAGATCAGTGGAACTAGTGGATCTATCAATGGAGTCCAATACTGGACAGTTCCACAAAGTCTTGCTGCTGGTACGACGTATGTCTATCAGTGCAACATTCATGGAAACATGGTCGGTAATATCGTCGTAGTCTAATGCCAAGAACAGTCCCTGGATCAGGTGCATCTATCGAACCCGTCTTTAACTCTGTCTACGGAGTTAAGGACGTTATCGTAACTAATGGTGGTAGTGGGTATGACCCTAACGACCCACCGAAGTTGTCTATTGGCAACTGTGGCACTCCTATCAGGGATGCTGTTTTAAGAGCAAACATTGCAGACAATGGTGAGATCTTGTCTGTCGATGTGGTTGACCCTGGTGAGGGTTATGATCCTCTCCGTTTGGATATTGTTAGTAATGATGAAGGTATCGTTGATGCAGACGCTAACATCTATTTGAATCCTGATGGATCTGTTAGTTTCTTGCAGGTTAATCAACCTGGTGATGGATACTTCAATGCTGAGGCATACCTCAGAGGTGGTGGTGGATCTGGTGCAGAACTAGTCCCTGTTACTGGTGGTGTGACTGGTTTGTCCGTTGAGAACAACGGTAGAAACTATACCTCCGAAGATATTACTATTGTTATTTCTGGTGGTGGTGGAGGTGGTGCTAGTGGTGTTGCCGAAGTTAATCAGTTCGGTGTTGTCGAAAACATTAGAGTTACATCAGAAGGTGAGTTCTTTGAAACTCCTCCTATCCTACAAATCATTGGTGGTGGTGGATCTGGTGCCGAAGCAAAGGCAGAGATCAACTTGGGTCGTATCTCAAACATCACACTGTTGAACCCTGGTGGTGGATATACATCTCCACCTAATGTTATCTTCACTCGTGATACCAACCTGATCAGAACACAGAGAAATAGAACCTCTCTGGTGTCCTCATTCTTCAATATGACAGCGTTGATTAGAGACGCTGCACCTGCTGACACAACTCTGTATGTAGAAACTACTAACGCTTTCCCTGGTTCTGGTAAGTTCCAGATCGGCAGAGAGATTATTAGATATACAGGTAAGACACCGATCTCTTTCACTGGATGTGATAGAGGTATTAACTTCCGTTATGACCAGCGTGTGATCCTGGATAACCTGGCAACTGATCCTAATACTGGCATCTCTGGTTACTCTTTCACTGTCGCAGACCGTGTTAGAAGAGTACAAGAGGATAAGTCCAACAAGGTTGCTATTGTTTATGACTGGCGTCCTGACACTAAGGAACTGTTCCTTACATTTGAAGTTGATGAATTGGCATTCATTGACGGTGGTAGATCTAACGAGAAGACTGCTGTTATTCAGTTCATTGCAGGTTCTGCTGCATCTTCTGGTACAGGTGTCAATCCGCACGTTCTGTTGGAAGATCCCGAAGGAAGCATTATTACCTTTACTGATCCTATCGGAACCTTAGAAGGATTTGTATTTGAAGATGATGATGAAGTTGATGGTGCTGGTGACGGTATCATTGACCTGGTAAATACTGATACAGACTTTGCAGATGAAATCAACCTTGATGGTGGTATTGCATCATCTCTGTATGGTATTGAAGAGACTGTTGGTGGACAGAACACTACACTGTTCCAGCAAGGTGATCAGATTTATGACTCCAACCTTGTTCCTTTGACTGCCACTATCGGTACTGCTGGTGCTCTGGGTGATGGTGTTGATCACACATCTACTACTGCTGTCAAAGTACAGACCTGGAACGATACTCCATATCAAATCGGTGAAACTGTTACTGGTAGCAGCACAGGTGTTACGGCAACGGTTGTTTCGTTTAATCAGACTGCTGATGCTTTCGGATATCGGATGTTAGAACTCAGCAGCATTACAAATAATGGTAACACCTACAAGTTTAGTACCTCAGATACTCTGTCTGGGCAGACATCTGGTGCTACCTCTGTGTTCAACAGACAAGAATATACTAACCTGGTCAGAACTGAACCAGAATAAACCTAATAAATAAAAGGAAGGTAATTGCTTAAAGATGGCACTTCTAACAGATCAATTTAGAATTTTTACTGCGAAGCGATTTATTAAGTCGTTAGAGGGTGCCGATCCCACGCAGTCTGACCTAGTTGCAGGTTCGTCCCGTGACAGACTCTATGTCTTCATCGGTCGTCCCCAAGAGTGGGATAACGAGAATGCTCCCCCGACTCCTGTGGATTCGTTCCAAGAGTTCTCGGATACATTCTCCGATATGATTTCCTTGAAGCGTGTGCTTGCTAGCGACACAATTCAAGTTATTCGTCGTATTGACTGGACTCCCCCAGAACAGACCACTGGTGGTCTGGGTTACGTTTATGATATGTATCGCCATGACTATTCTTCCACGAAAACAGCATCGTCTGGTGCTACGAAACTCTACGACGCGGACTTCTACGTCGTTAACTCGCAGTATCAGGTTTATAAGTGCATCTACAACGGGACAAGTCCTTCTGATCCTAACGGTAAACCTTCTACTGTTGAGCCTACTCACCTCCACTAGCATTATCACAACTGCTGATGGTTACCGCTGGAAGTATCTGTATACGATTCCTGTTGGACAAGTTCTGAAATTCTTCTCCAACGACTACATGCCTGTGCTCAGCGATGTTGCTGTGACTGGTGATGCCGTTGGTGGTGAGATTGACAGTGTTGTGATCCAAGCATCTGGTACTGGTTATAACAACGGTACTTATGAGAACGTACCTATCAAGGGCGACGGCGTTGGTGGTCGTGTTTCTCTGGTGGTTGACGGTGGTAAAATCGTAAACGCCACAGTGACCTCTGGTGGTTCTGGATATACTTTCGGTAAGGTTGTTATTGATGAGGTCAACGGTATTGGTGCTGGTACAGGTACTGGTGCTGCCATTGACGTTATCATTCCTCCCGACACTGGTCATGGTTCAAACCCCGCCAAAGAACTGGGCGGTTATCGTGTGATGATCAACACGAAGTTCACCTACGATGAAGGATCAGGTGACTTCCCGACTGATAACGACTACCGTCGTATTGGTCTTGTGATCAACCCGAATCAGTATGGCACGACAGAACTTACATCCGCTGTTACTCTGTCTGCTACAAAAGCTGTTATCTTCTCTCCAACCTTTACTGGTCAGTTCCAGACTGATGAGATTATTACCCAGTCTAGAACGGTTGGTGGTCAGCAGGTAACTGCTCGTGGTCGAGTTATCTCTTGGAATAACATTACCAAAGTTCTGAAATACTATCAGAACAGAATTGACGGTGTGTTCCCTGAGATTACTGGTAACCTCACAGAGTTTGAAGGTGGTAACCCTGTAACAGGTTCTACCTCAGGTACATCGGCAGACCCAGACATCAACTTCCCTGTTGTGTCGGGTATTTCTACTCGTGTTATCAACAACACTGAGTACGATCTTGGTATGTCGTTCACCAATGGTTATGCTAAGTCAGAGATCGAACCGAACTCTGGCGAGATCATCTATATAGATAATAGAGGCGCGATCAGTCGTGCTGGTGACCAAATTGAAGATATCAAAATCGTAATCGAGTTCTAACGAGATGCCCCAGAATACTAACCTAAACATTTCTCCTTACTTCGACGATTTCGATAAGGATAAAAACTTTTACAGAGTTCTCTTCCGCCCTGGATTCCCAATCCAAGCAAGGGAACTTACGACTATGCAATCGATCTTGCAGAATCAGATCGAAGCAATGGGTCAGCACCTCTTCAAAGAGGGTGCGATGGTCATCCCTGGTCAGGTGGGTTATGACCTGAACGTTGATTGTATTCTGATCCAGCAGGCATTCCTGGGTGTAGACGTTGAAACTTATAGAACTCAACTTGAAGGCAAGATCATTGAAGGTCTGACCACAGGTATTAAGGCAAAGGTTCTTTATACTATTCCTGCTACTCAAAGTGATCGTGGTTACATCACTTTCTATGTCAAGTATGTAGAATCTGGGGACACTACATCTAGCACTACAACCAAGAGATTCCAAAACAACGAACAGTTGGTTGCTGAACAGGAAATTACCTTTGGTAACACCCTGATCGAAACTGGTTCTCCGTTTGCTCAGATGCTGCCAGTAGACGCTGCACAGGTTGGTTCTACTGCATACATCAGTGAAGGTGTGTACTTCATCCGTGGACACTTCGTTGATATTCCTTCTGAATATATCATCCTTGACCAATATACAAACAACCCAAGTTACAGAGTTGGATTTGAAGTTAGCGAATCAATTATTACACCAGAGGACGATCCGTCACTTACGGATAATGCCATTGGTGCGTCCAACTACTCTGCACCTGGTGCTCACCGATTCAGAATCAAGACTCAACTTGTTAAAAAGCCAATCAACGATGAGACCGATAAGAACTTCATCGAACTGCTTCGCATCAGGAACTCGACTGTTGAGAACTTTGTTGACCGTACGGAATATAACGAGATCGAGAAGTCGATTGCTCGTAGAACGTACGAAACGCATGGTGACTATGTTGTCGATACGTTCGACGTACGTGCCAGAGAGCACCTGAACGATAACTTCAACAATGGTGTATATACCCCTGGTCAAATCTCTCCTGAGGGACAAGTTGCATCCGAGAACTTCGCTGCTATTGAAGTTGGACCTGGTAAAGCATATGTAAAAGGTTACAGAACACAAATTCTGGCACCTACTTATGTGGACACTCCGAAACCTCGTACCTTTGTTGGTCGTCAGAACCAGATCGTTCCTGTTGACCTGTCTCAGGCAGTAGAAGTATATGATGTTTGGGGATGGCCTCGTATCTCTGGTGAGAACGTAAGTGAGTGCTATCAGACTGTTGACCTTAGAGATGACTGGTTGGGAACTGGTCCTTCTAACACTATTAAAGGTAATCTGATTGGTAAGGCAAGAGTCCTTCAACTCGAAAAGGATGGCAATAAGTATAATTGCTTCCTCTTCGATATCCAGATGTTCACTGCTCTGAACTTTGCATCTTCTCAGAGCATCATCGACGGTGAACTTCTTGTTGGTCGTTCTTCTGGTGCAAGAGGTTACGTTTATTCTGCCGCTGCTGACTATGCAATGGTTCACCAGGTATCTGGTCAGTTCCAGCAAGGTGAAGTTATCGAGCGTGACGGAAGAGTTCTTGATGTATTGAACTCTGTCTATGCATATGAAAGATCAGACGTTCGTCAGTTGGTTGGTTATGAATCTTCCAGCAACGCTACTCCTATCTTTACAGCATCTCTTGCTTTGACAGAATCCCTTACCTTGATTGGTAAGACTATTACTGTTGATCAAGCAAGTGGACAAGACATCACTGGTTTTGACACTGAGTTCTCTGCTGATCTCCGTGCAGGTGATGTTATTTCTCCGACTGCAACAGATAAGAAAGGTTCTACTTCTCTCCGTGTTAAGAGAATCGATCCTGCTAACGTTGCATATACTGCTAACAACAGAAAGAATACTGGTCTGACTCCTGTCTTCGATTTTGGATCACAAGAGGCAAAACTTGACACCTCTCTGACTAAGGGTAGTGTTACTGACGCTGAATATCCTGCTACTCAGGTAACACGTCTCCGTCCTTACTTCACTGAGAAACTTAATAGAGATGGTGAGCTCGCTATCGACATGCCGAAGCGTGCTATCAAGTCTGTTGCTGACGAATCATTTATTACTATCAAGACCTTTGCTAACAAACCGCTGTCTTCTGGTGACGTGACCTTCACGCTGCCTGAGAACGAGCAGTTTACTACTCTTGATGGTGAGAACTATAACCTGACTATTACTGTTGGTGCTAACGACAACACAGGATATGGTTGGGCAGTTGGTACTAACCTTGACATCGAAAATGAGTCTGAAAAGCAGAACCCAACTATCGGTGTATCCTTTGGTGCTAACAGACAGTCCTTGCAGGTTACTGGTCTGAATGATGGTTCTGGTGGTACAGTCAACAACATCTCTCAGGTAACACTGACTGCTGCTGTGTCTGTGAACACAGTATCTAAGAAGATTAAGACTGCTGCGAAGATGAGGACCATGAAGGTCATTCGCACCAGAAATCAAAATGATGTTATCAACTATGGTCTGGCATATGGTAACCTGTATGGCACCCGTATTGAGGATGAGGAACTCTCATTTGCTCTGAACGACGTGTATGCATTGCACGCTGTGTTTGAGTCAGCTGACGATGAGGATGCTAAGGTTCCTTACATCACTCTTACCGAGAACGTATACTTCGATCCTGGTTCTGTTGTTATTGGTAGAACTTCTAACGCCAGAGCTCGTGTTGTATCATTCAACGCTGCAAACAACAGACTGTATGTTGTTCCTGTTTCTACTGAGTTCTTTAACACTGGTGAAACCATCGATGGTTTCGATGATGATCTGAACGCTCTGGTTGGTGTTGTAGATGATGGTGAGAACGCTTTGGAAACTGGTTCCAAGAACATCACTCAGGACTATTACCTCGACACAAATACTACCTCTTACTATTACAGTGTATCTAAACTTGTAAGAAAAGCAGGCACGTCTGAGCCCAAGCGTAAGTTGGCAGTTGTGTTTGACTACTTTATCCATGAAGCATCTGGTGATTACTTCACCAACCAGTCTTACACTGGTCTCGGATTCTCTGAGATTCCCAGAGTTCGTGGAGATCGTAACAGTCAGTATCTGACTGACACTCTGGACTTCCGTCCTGCTGTTGGTGAACTTGCATCTGGTTCTGGTACTGTTGAACAACCCTTCTTCACTAACTGTAAATCTCTTGACTTCGATTCTCGTGTCTTCACCTCAGCTGGTGGTGCAGGTGGTTCTACCATCTTCAACATTCCTAAGGTAGAAGAACAAATCCGTCTTGACTATGAATACTATCTGCCTAGACAGGACAAACTGTTCATGGCACATGATGGTGACCTCAAACTGTCTAAGGGTGTTCCTGCTGAGGATCCCCCAGAAGCAGATGACATTGACAACGCTATGTTGCTGGCGAAGATCCAGTACGAGCCATATGTCTATGATGTAGAAGAAGACATTCTGATCACACTGCACCAGCAGCGTCGTTACACGATGGAAGACATCGGTAACATGGACCGTAGATTGCAGTCTCTGGAATACTACACCTCTCTGTCACTCCTTGAATCTGATGCCAGAAACCTCAAAGCATTTGACTCTGATGGTTTCGATAGATTGAAGAATGGATTCCTGGTGGATGACTTTACTGATCACTCCTCTTGTGATGTAGAGAATCAGGACTTCAAGTGTTCGATGGACTTTACTGAGGGCATCCTTAGACCGTCTCACTACACTACTAACGTTGCTCTGCAATACAGCACTTCTCTGTCTACCAACCTTGTTTGGTGGAGACAGAACCCTGCACTGGGTGGAAAGATTGGTGGTAATGTTCTGACTCTTCCTTATGAAGAGGATCCGATCATTGTCCAGCCTTACGCTTCTCGTATGGAGAACGTGAACCCGTTCAACGTGTTTACCTTCATCGGACGTATCGACCTTCTGCCTGCATCTGATGACTGGACAGATACACGTCGTGTTCCTGCTCGTGTTACTACTATTGAAGGTAACTTCCGTGCAACTCGTGAGAGACTTGGCACTAACAACAGAGGTTTCGCCCCTGTTCAGTGGAGAGCATGGAGAACTACCTGGACTGGTCAGAGAAGAACTGGCACTAGAAGATGGAGAGAAACCTCATTCGCTCGTGGTGTACCGAGACGTGTTCTGCAAGGTCAGACCATTACTACGACACGTCGTCAGGTTAGATCTGGTACTCGACTCAGAGTCGTTCCTAGAATTGACCGTCGTTCCTTGGGTGATAGCGTCATCGATAGCACATTCATCCCATGGATCCGCTCTCGTAATGTCGGATTCGACGTTGAGCGTGTGAAGCCTAAGACGAGAATGTATGCGTTCTTCGATAACGATAACATCGCAAACTATATCATTCCTAAACTGATTGAGATCGTTAAGAACTCTTCCGAAGATAGCAATACTAATGAAACTCCCTTTGTTATTGGTGAGACTGTGTATGGTGTGCAATCTGGTTGTAGATTCCGTGTTGCTGCACCTAACGATGGTCTGACAACTGATCCATATAGTGCGACTAACGATCCTCTGCCTGACTCTTATGCATCGCAGACTGGTATTCTGAACATCGACACTGAGGTTCTTTCCGCTACTGTCAACCCTAACTTCTATGGCAACTTTGCTGTGGGTGAGGTTCTGATTGGTGCAACCTCTGGTGCTCGTGCTGTGGTTAAGGACCGTCGTCTGGTATCTGACCTTGTTGGTATTATCAGAGGCGCATTCTGGATTCCTAACCCTGCTAACGATGCTAACCCACGTTGGGCAACTGGTTCCAGAGTCTTCCGTCTGTCCTCTTCTGAGACTGATAGCAGACTGCCAGGTGCTGTTGACTCTGCTGCTGAGGCAGAATACACAGCAAGAGGTACACTGAATACCCTGCAAGAAAACATTCTTGCCGTTCGTAACGCTGCGGTTGTTAGAGATACCGTTACACAAAGAAGAACCGTTCGTTCTGTTCGTACCAACACCAGACAGGTTGGTTGGTGGGACCCTCTGGCACAATCCTTCTTGCTGGAAGAGCAAGGTGGTACATTTGTGACAGGTGTGGACATCTTCTTCGGTACAAAGGATCAAAAGATTCCTATCTCGATGCAGATCCGTCCTATGGAGAATGGTTATCCTACTAAGGACATCCTTCCTTTCTCTGACGTTACTCTGAAACCTTCCGAGGTTGAAGTGTCTGATAACGCTTCTATCTCCACTAGATTTAACTTCCCTGCACCTGTATACATCCCTGAGTCCGAAGAACATTGCTTCGTGCTGTTCTCTGACTCTAACGAATACAAGGTTTGGATCTCACGTATGGGTGATATCGACATCACTGGTACAAGAACGATCTCTGAACAGCCCTACGCTGGTGTGCTCTTCAAATCACAGAACGCATCTACGTGGACCGCTGACCAGTATGAAGACTTGAAGTTCAATCTCTATCGTGCTGTATTCAATAAGAATGTTATTGGTAATGCCACCTTCGTCAATGCCGAACTTGGATCTGGTAACGACGGTATCAGTTCACTGACTGTTAACCCTGTCCTGACTATTGAACCTAAGCAGACACTGACTCTGCCTACTGGCAACTCTTACAACTTCACCATTGGTGCTCGTATTATTCAGACTCCTTCTAATGCTGAGGCAACTATTGAAGAGTTTGATTCTACTTCCAACCCACAGACTCTGACAGTTAAGGGTATTGTTGGCACCTTTGAGCAAGGTTTCCTTGATGGTAATGGTAACCCATTCCAGTCCTTGAAGTCTTCTCAGTCTCTCGTTACCTTCACTCTGTCAGCAGCACCTGCAAACGGTACTCCTGCTGCTGGTGACACCTTCGTTGGTGCAACCTCTGGTGCAACTGGTACTATTACATCGTATGATCCTGCTGTCGGTACATACGGTACTATCATTGCCAACTATGTTGACAAAGCGTTTGATTCTTCTACTGAACAGTTGAACATCGCTGGTGGTAGTATTCAGGTATCTGGTTACTCTGCTGTTTCATACAGTGGTGACTCCTACACTGCATACCCTGCCGTCACGCCTACAACACGTTCCGTGGATAAGAAGGTTGTGATGATTCATCCTAACCATGGTATGCACAACAGATCCAACAACGTTGAGATTACGGGTGTTGTATCTGAAATGCCACCTACTGAGTCCACACAAACTCTGTCTAGTACCGCTACGCAGATTGGTGTAAGCAACGCTGGTTCCTTCCACAAGATCGTTAATGGTAGACCTATCTCTACTACTAACCCTGGTTACGTGAGAATTACTAGTGATGTGTTTGCAATGCCTATGCCTGTTGGTGCTCTACCTGGCACAGATGGTGGTACGGAAGCATGGACTGATATCAGTAAGTTTGCTCCCGACGAGATCATTGCATACTCTGCTATCAGTGACGACGGTCAAACAATTACTGTTGCTCCTTCTGGTAGAGGTGTTGGTGGTACTGCTGCTCAGGAATGGGCAACAGGTGCTAAGGTCGAATGCTACAACCTTGACGGTATTCCTTTGACAGAAATCAACAAGGTCCACAGTGGTATTCAAGATCCTACTCTCGATTCTTACGCTCTGGTAACACAATCTGTTGCTAACGTTGGTATCAGAACAGGTGGACATAAGGTGCAAGCAACTAAGAACATTCCGTTTGAATTGATTACACCTACCATTCAGATCATGCAGTTCAAGGAGACAGGAGTTGTTCCTAGTCTGAACACAACGTCTGGTACATCTATCGGTAGTGGCAGCACTATCACTGACCAAGCGTCGTTCGTGAACAATGGTGCATATGATGAAATCCAGATCAATGAGGAGAACTACTACGACAACCCAAGAATTATCTGCTCGCAGCTGAACGAAGATAATAAACTGGAAGGTAGTAAGTCTCTGACTATGAAGATCAACATGAATACAAGTGTTGATAACCTGTCGCCCATCATCGACCTTGACCGTGTTTCTGTTATCACTACTTCTAACAGAATCAACACCTGGGCTGGTGGTCCTCAGGTCTTGGGTCTGCAATCTGAAATCAACCCAGAAGGTGATGTATCTACACTGCCTTATGGCGATCAGAACGATGCAGTTTACTTGACCAGAGTTGCTAGACTCGCTAACGTGTCTAGATCTATCCGAGTGATGATCTCCATGCAACGCTATGGTGATTCCAACATCGATCTCTACTATCGTACCCAGAAACCTGGTTCCGAAAAACAGATAAATGATATTGGATTCGTTAAGATCCCTGTTCCTGAAATCGGCTCAACTAACGTCGGTGAGGAAGAGTGGGAAGACTTCGAGTACGTGGTCGAAGGTGAGGAATTCCAAGCATTCCAAATCAAGATCGTGATGAAGTCTAAGAACCAAGCGAAAGTACCACTGATCAAAGATATGAGAGCGATTGCATTTGCATCATGAAGAAAGGAGTACCTAAATACATACCAGTGGAGGGGGACGAGAATAAGGGTCTCTTCCGAGACAAGGATTCTAACGCTATCCTCCTCCGTGACCAGGACATATATGACAACTATATGTCCTCGTATAATGAAAGGCAAAAGAAGAAGGAGCAGTTCTCCACTTTACAAAGTGAAGTTAATGCTCTAAAATCTGATGTGTCGGACATTAAAAGTCTACTTTTACAATTAGTTAACAAGGAGAAGAACTGATGCCTGCTGATGTGACAGAAATTCAGGACCCCGTAGAACTACTCAAAGGGTTCAAAGATCGTTATGCTAGGATTATTCAAGAAACCAAAGACATGCAGCAAAAGATTCGTGAAAACGAACAGACTGCACTCAAACTACTCGGTGCTATCGAGACTCTGGAATATCTGAATCCCCCTGACGAAGAAGAAGCAACCGAAACAACCGAAGAATGAACAAGAGGACCTTCGGGTCCTCTTTTGTTTTGGGTATAAATAGACAAAGAGACACTTGACCCTGCTAGCGTTAATAAGCAATGGCAAATAGAATCCAATTAAGACGTGACGGCGCACAGCAGTGGGCAAACGTCAACCCAATCCTCGCCCAAGGCGAACTTGGTATCGAACTAGATACCTCGCGTCTGAAAATCGGTGACGGTGTTACCCAATGGAACTCGCTTAAATATGAGCGACCATTGGAAGCAGACTCCAACATCGCTAACACTCTGGTAAAGAGAGACGCTGACGGTAACTTTGAAGCAGGTGCCATTACTGCCTCACTTATCGGTAACGCTGCTACTGCGACCAGACTTGCCAACGCTAGAAACTTCACCCTGACGGGTGACATGTCAGGTTCTGCATCGTTTGACGGTTCCGCCAACATCAACATCACGGCAGAACTGAACTACCAACCTGGTCTGCCACACTACGATCCTAACGATCTAACTGCTCAGGCAACCTACACAAGACTTACTATTGACTCTCGTGGTCGTGTTGTTACAGGTGACAACCCCACAACTCTTGCTGGATATGGCATCCTTGATGCACAGACCTTAGACCCTAACCTGACTGCTATCGTTGGTATCACAACCATCGGTATGCTGACCAGAACTGGATCTGGTACATACGCCACACGTCAGATTGGTGGTGCTCCTGGTCGTATTATTACCTCTAACGCTAACGGTCAGTCTGGTAACCCGCTGGTAGACCTGGCAGATACTCCTGTCGTTATTGGTTCTTACAACCCGACTGGTTCTGTATCCCTGGATCAACCAGAGACTTCTGTTGCTGAGTCTGCATCTATCCAC
>CEPW01006064.1_pt1 | contig 22882 bp, 22 predicted proteins | sample 356211 | NCBI WGS metagenome assembly CEPW01 (sample SAMEA2620021, study PRJEB7988) | marine metagenome | biome: marine biome (ENVO:00000447); feature: deep chlorophyll maximum layer (ENVO:xxxxxxxx); material: "saline water (ENVO:00002010), including plankton (ENVO:xxxxxxxx)" | depth 25 m
CAGCAATCCGGCGTAACAGAGCAACTGGAAGCCTGTACCGAATTCTTTAGCCGCCAAGGTGGTGTATTCGAAGTTGGGGGTGCCTCCTCCGAAAAATCCCATCGCCAACGCGGCCAACAGGATGAACAGCGAGCTGCCCGCTGTGTAGAGGATGAACTTGGTGGCGGCGTATTGACGTTTCTTCCCTCCCCAGATGGCCAGCAACAAATAAACCGGCAGTAACTCAAGCTCCCAAGCCAGGAAGAACAGAAGCATGTCCTGGACGGCGAACACGGCGATCTGTCCGCCGTCCATCGCCAAGAGGAGGAAATAAAACAGCCGCGGTTTGAAGCTCACCGGCCACGCAGCCAGGCAAGCCAAGCTGGTGATGAAACTGGTCAGCAGGATCAGTGGCATCGATAGGCCATCGGCTCCCACAGCCCAGGTGAGCCCCAGATCCGGCAACCAACTCACCCGTTCGGACAGCTGCAGCCCGCTGATGGACGGGTCATAGCCGTAGAGATAAGCCCCAACGGTGATCAGGAATGTGGTCAGGGTGACGACCAGCGCATACCAACGCACCTGTTTGCCTTCACCTTGATCCGGGATGAATGGCACCAGCAAGGCCCCAACGATCGGAACCAAAATGGACAGGCTCAACCAGGGCACTGTCGCTGGGATGGGGTCGCTCAGCCCTGCGACGGCAAAATCGATCACGAACACGCCAGAACTGCTCTGGTTGGATCGTAGAAATCAGTGGCCAGGTGTCATCACCTCGATAGGCGATGACACACATGACGTGAACGAATCGGTTAGCTGATGGGTCCGCCGATCACGCCGAAGAGCACCACCAGAGCGATGACGCCGGCGAACACAATCAGCGCATAAAACTGTGCACGACCGGTTTCCAAGTACTTCAGACCCTCGCCACTGCCCAATGTGAGCAGGCCGGTCAGGTTCACGACGCCATCCACGACCTTGGCATCCACTTCGAGCACTTCTCGAGCCAGCTTGCGGCTGCCTCGGACGAAGAGCGCCTCGTTGATCGTGTCCAGATACCACTTGTTCGACAGGAAGGCATTGACCGCAGGGAGCTTTGCGGCCACGAGCTGCCCAAGGTCGATGCGGCGCAACGCATAGGCAAGAACCGCCAGGGTGATGCCCGCGGTTGAGATGGCGACTGAAGCTCCAGCCAGGGGGAGAAACTCACCCCAGCTGAAGTGTTCGGCCATTTCTGCGGCTTCTTCTGGGTTTAACAACCCGGCAAAACGACTGTTCCAGGGGGTGCCGAGCAGTCCAATTAAGACGGAAGGAACGGCTAAGACAGCAAGGGGTGCTGCCATGGGCCAAGCCGATTCATGCACGCTGCCGCCATGGGCATGGTGTTCGGCGGGATCTTTGCCTGCTGCAGTGAGCAGCTGAGCTTGCATTGCCGCATCGTTGCCACGGAACTCGCCCTCGAAGGTGAGGAAATAGAGGCGGAACATATAGAAGGCCGTCATTCCTGCAGTGAGGAATCCGACGGCCCAGAGCAGCGGGTAGCTGTTAAAAGCTTGGCCAAGGATTTCGTCCTTGCTCCAGAAGCCAGCCAGTGGAGGGATGCCGCTGATGGCGATGCAACCGATCAAGAACGTGATCGCTGTCACTGGCATCTTTTTGCGGAGACCACCCATCAGACGCATGTCCTGCGCCAGGACCGGTTCGTGGCCCACAACCTCTTCCATGGCATGGATCACCGATCCGGAGCCCAGGAAGAGCATCGCCTTGAAGAAGGCGTGGGTGACCAGGTGGAAGATTCCGGCGACCGGTGCGCCGCACCCCATCGCCAGCATCATGTAACCCAGCTGGGACACAGTGCTGTACGCCAGACCTTTTTTGAGGTCCATCTGGGTTAACGCGATTGAGGCGCCGAGGAAGCAGGTGATGGTTCCAACCACTGCAATCACGGTCTGGACCACCGGGAATTGGCTGTAGAGGGGGTCGAGGCGGGCGACCAAAAACACGCCGGCGGCCACCATCGTGGCCGCATGGATCAGGGCCGAAATCGGGGTCGGGCCCTCCATTGCATCGGGGAGCCAAACGTGCAACGGGAACTGAGCCGACTTCGCCATCGGGCCCATAAACACCAGCAGGCAGAGCAATAGAGCGGCCCAAGGGGCAACGCTGCCATTGGTCAGACCCTGTTGCAGTCCATCAGCAATGCCTTGGAAGTCGAAGCTGCCGGTGGCCCAAAACAGGCCAAGAATGCCGAGCAGAAGACCAAAGTCCCCGACTCTGTTGACCACAAATGCTTTCTGGGCAGCATGGGCTGCACCATCGCGGTCGTACCAAAAGCCAACGAGCAGGTACGAGCACATGCCCACGAGCTCCCAGAACACATAGATCTCGAGCAGGTTCGGACTGATGATCAGCCCCAACATCGAGCTGCTGAAGAGAGCCAGGTAGGTGAAAAACCGCACGTAGCCCTTGTCATGGGCCATGTATCCGTGGGAATACACCATCACCAACAGGGCCACGGTGGTGACTAACGACAGCATCACAGCCGCCAGTGGATCCACGATGTAACCCATCGGCAGGGTGAAACTGCCGGCGCTGGCCCAAACAAACAGGTGCTCAACGGGAGGAGCACCAGCCAATTGTCCAGCAAGAATGCTGTAGCTCAGAACGGCGGCAGCACCAACGCAGCTGATTAACAGCAAGGCCACTGGCTTGCGCAGCCGATTGATCGTGCGGTTGAAGCTGATCAGACCAAGGCCGGTGATTAAGGCACCGATCAGAGGTAAGACCGGGATCAACCAGGCGAGTTCTGCGGCCGAGGGCATCCGCTTTCAACAGATAGAAGCCGAGTTTAGGCAGCTCAGCTGAGCAGGTTTTCGAGTGCTGAATTACGCATCAAACTCGCGGCCGATCCAATGAAGCGGTGCGCCCACCAGAACACCCCAACGGCAATGGCGATACCCAGTTGGGCGGGCCGTAGAAATTCTGTCCATACCAGGGTCTGCCGACCATCGAGCACCGCTCGAAAGGGGATGACTGATGTGCTGTTGCGCAGCTCATCAAAGGCTTCACCGAAGCGGGCTTTCAGCCTTTGATCGCCGTGCCAAACGGCGAACAGGTGATGGCCAATCAAACCAACACAAGTCACAACCATGAAACTGCTGCCAATCCAAAGCGCGTGGGTGAGGCACCACAGGATCTGTCCCACGGCCTGTGGGTGTCGGCTAATTCGAATGATGCCCGTGGCATACAGCCGAACCTGTGGCTTCAACACCGCTGGAATTTCCAGCAAGTTGTAGGTGGCTGGGTAGAGAAATAGAAAGCTGATCGCTGTGCCAATCCAGATCAGTGGAATCACGCCGGGCACGCCTTGAAGGTTCCAGAGCCGAACCCCGTCGTATCGATGGGCGAGAAACCAACCGATCACAATCACAGCGGAGGGGATGCTGGCTGCGGCGAAGATCAACCGCCAGGCCCGTGCGCCGATGACCGCTTCAGCACGGCTGCGTAAGGCCGCCCCACCGCTATGGATCAGTGCAAAGAGCACCAGCAGGATGAACATCACCACGCTGCTGTGGTGCAGGTCATAGAAATCTGCGGTCGGCATCGCGAAGCCTCAGGCGGGCGTGATTCTGGCGGGCCGATGGTGCGGCTCCTAGATTTCCCTTCACTTCACTGAGGGTCATCTCGGTGGCCGAACTGCCGTTCACCCTCGATCAGCTGCGCATCCTGCGCGCCATCGTTAGCGAGGGCAGCTTCAAAAAAGCCGCGGACAGTCTTTACGTCACGCAGCCAGCGGTGAGCTTGCAGATCCAGAACTTGGAAAAACAGCTGGAGGTTTCGCTGTTTGACCGAGGGGGCCGCAAGGCGCAGCTGACCGAAGCGGGTCATTTGTTGCTGAGCTACTGCGACCGGATCCTGAGCCAATGCCATGAGGCTTGCCGCGCCCTCGATGATTTGCACAACCTCAAAGGTGGCTCGCTGATCGTTGGTGCCAGCCAGACCACGGGGACGTATTTAATGCCCCGGATGATCGGATTATTTCGCCAGAAATATCCGGATGTTGCGGTGCAGCTTCAGGTGCACAGCACGCGTCGGACGGGTTGGAGCGTCGCCAATGGTCAGGTGGATTTGGCGATCATCGGTGGGGAGCTTCCTCCGGAACTCAATGAGCTTTTGCAGGTTGTCCCCTATGCCAATGACGAGCTGGCCTTAGTGCTGCCGACCAAACATCCTCTGTCCCGATTGGTTGAACTCACCAAGGAAGATCTGTATCGCCTCGGATTTGTCTGTCTCGATGCACAGTCCACGACGCGAAAAATGGTGGATCAGTTGCTGGCACGTTCAGGTCTTGATGTGCAGCGCTTGCGCATCGAAATGGAGCTGAACTCGCTTGAGGCCATTAAAAACGCTGTTCAGGCAGGGCTGGGTGCTGCTTTTGTGCCTGTGGTCTCAATTGAGCGTGAATTGGCGGCGGGCACAATCCATCGCCCTCAAGTGGCAGATCTCCAGGTGCGTCGTCAGCTCAAACTGATCACCCATCCAGCTCGGTATTGCTCTCGAGCCTCAGCCGCGTTCCGAGAAGACGTCCTTCCAGTTTTCGCGAGCGCCGATAGCCCTCTGCGCCGTTCAGCCCCGGAGCGCGATCCGCAGGTGGTGATGGTTCAGAACTGATCTGCTTCGTTGTTGCCGAATCCTTCTTCGGCGGCAACGCCTTTGGTGAGGAATCGGTTTTGGCTGATATCGGTTTGATAAACACAGCGAACAACGGGTTTATCTCGCACGGAGCCGATGTAGGCGAAGGTGTTCATGCGTTGCTTGCATTCCCGTTCCTGTTCAGCGGTGATGGCACCCTCTTTGCGCAGCACGGACCAGTTTTCCCGTCGAATCACGCAGCCGGGTTGCAGCGTGGGTTGGGTCACGAAGCTGCTGGAGGGATTCAGCGTGGTGTACATCTCGATGTCCATCACGAAGGCGCTCGCGCCCCATTGCCGGCAGAACTCCGGGTCTGGCACAGCCATGTCGAGTTGCTGCGAGCTGGCGATATTGCCTTGATCGCCTTGGGTTGTGCTGGTTACGGCACTGCCGATACCGATACCAACCACCAGCACACCGGCCAAAACGGCAATGGTCAGCGTGCTGACATTGAAGCCTTGGCCACCACCGGGAGGTTGGCCGGACGGAGGGTCGTATCGCCCGCCTTGGCCGTAGTTGCGACGGTCATATCCGCCACGATCGCGATCCCGTCGTGACGACCGATCTGGTTGGTCGTAGCGGTCGGCACGGTCGTAGCGAGATGGGGTCACAGCAGTTCCGGTGTTCTGGGAAGTCCCATTGAGAAGTTCTGGACTCTTCCGTCTGGGTTGTAACTCAGTTCGCCCGCTTGCAGTAGCTGACGGATGAAGCCCTCAAGATCAGTGCCAATCCTTCGCAGGGTGTAGTCGCTGAGTTCTCCGTCAGCTGATTGCTCGACGAGTTCCTTAAACCGAGCCTGCACCTTGGCCACGGAAGCTTCCGTCCAGAGAAATTCATTGTCTGGATCGAGATCCATGGTGAGATCCTCGTCTGAAATCACCAGATCGTCTTGATCGATTCGGGCGGTAAACAGGCGCACATGGCGGGTGGTGCACTTGAGCAGGGTCTCAGCCATGACGCGCGTTAGACGTGCGCTGATTTTAGGAAGCCGCTGGGGCTGATCACAGCCGATCTGGAACTGCGCCTTTTAAGGTTGGTTTCATTGTTGAGCCAGCCGAATGCGCGTTGCTATCGCCGGAGCCGGTCTTGCGGGTCTGTCCTGCGCCAAATATCTGGCGGATGCAGGGCATACCCCGATTGTGGTCGAGGCCCGCGACGTTCTCGGCGGCAAGGTTGCCGCTTGGAAAGATGAAGACGGTGACTGGTACGAAACCGGCCTGCACATCTTTTTCGGGGCTTACCCGAACATGCTGCAGCTGTTCAAAGAGCTGAATATCGAAGATCGGCTGCAGTGGAAGAGCCACTCGATGATCTTCAACCAGCCTGAGGAGCCAGGCACCTACAGCCGGTTTGATTTCCCCGATCTACCGGCGCCTGTGAATGGCGTGGCCGCCATCCTCGGTAACAACGACATGCTCACCTGGCCGGAGAAAATCTCTTTCGGCCTCGGTCTCGTGCCAGCGATGCTCCGCGGCCAGGGCTATGTCGAAGAGTGCGATAAATATTCCTGGACCGAATGGCTGCGGATCCACAACATCCCCGAACGGGTGAACGATGAAGTGTTCATTGCCATGAGCAAGGCCTTGAACTTCATCGATCCCGATGAAATCTCGGCAACGGTGGTGCTCACGGCTCTGAATCGTTTTCTGCAAGAGAAAAACGGCTCTCAGATGGCATTCCTCGATGGAGCCCCGCCGGAGCGCCTCTGTCAGCCCGTGGTGGAACACATTGAGTCCCTCGGAGGTGAGGTGCATCTCGATTGCCCGCTCCGTGAGATCAAGCTCAACGACGACGGCTCTGTCGCTGCCTTCCACATCGGTGGTGTGAAGGGCAAAGAGAGCTTTGACCTCACCGCTGATGCATATGTCAGTGCGCTTCCAGTGGATCCGTTCAAATTGTTGTTGCCGGAGCCCTGGAAGCAGATGGAGGTCTTCAGCAAGCTGGATGGTCTTCGCGGTGTGCCCGTGATCAATATCCATATGTGGTTTGATCGCAAACTCACGGACATCGATCACCTTCTCTTCAGTCGCTCTCCCTTGCTCAGCGTTTATGCCGATATGAGCATTACCTGTAAGGAGTACGAAGATCCCGATAAGTCAATGCTTGAGTTGGTGTTCGCACCGGCGAAAGACTGGATTGGGCGCCCCGATGAAGACATCATCGAGGCAACCATGGGTGAGCTGAATAAGCTGTTCCCGATGCATTTTGGTGGCGACAATCCCGCCAAATTGTTGAAGTCCAAGGTCGTCAAGACCCCTCTGTCGGTGTACAAAACAACCCCTGGTTGTCAGCAGCTTCGTCCCGATCAAACCACGCCGATTAAGAATTTCTTCTTGGCAGGTGATTACACGATGCAGCGTTACCTGGCATCGATGGAGGGTGCTGTTCTGAGTGGCAAGCTTTGTGCAGGGGCTGTGGACCGCAAGCGAGGTCAGCTGTCATCATCGTCCCCTGTTAGCGAGCCGGTAACGGCCTAAGCCATGCCCCTCGCAGCTCAGGATCTCGACGCAGCCTTCGAGGCCTGTCGTCGGGAAACCGCCGAGTGGGCCAAGACCTTTTATCTCGGCACCCTTCTATTGCCGATGGAAAAGCGGCGGGCCATTTGGGCCATTTACGTCTGGTGTCGTCGCACCGATGAGTTGATGGATAGCCCAGAAGCGCAAGCACGACCCGTCCACGAACTAGCGGACCGTCTGGATCGCTGGGAAGAAAAAACCCGCGCTTTGTTCAACGGCCATGTGGCCGACGACTTGGATGCGGTGATGGTCGACACCCTGGAGAGGTTCCCGCAAGACATTCAGCCCTATCTGGACATGATTGAGGGTCAGCGGATGGATCTCACTTGGACCCGTTATCCACGTTTTGACGACCTCAAGCTCTATTGCTACCGGGTCGCTGGCACCGTTGGTTTGATGACCCAAGGGGTGATGGGTGTTGATGAGGCTTACACCACAGCGCCGTGGAGCGACAGTCCGGATACCTCCGATGCAGCTGTGGCTTTGGGGATTGCGAATCAACTCACCAATATTTTGAGAGACGTGGGTGAGGACCGCGGTCGCGGTCGGATTTACCTTCCGCTTGAAGATCTTCAGCGTTTTGGATACAGCGAAGATGACCTCATGGCCGGGCGGCTCAATGACGCTTGGTACGCATTGATGTCCTTCCAATTGGAGCGCGCGCGAGATTGGTTCGCCCGCTCGGAAGCCGGGGTTCGTTGGCTATCCGGTGATGCGCGTTGGCCGGTGTGGACGTCTTTGCGTCTGTATCGAGGCATCCTCGATGCCATCGAACGGATTGATTACGACGTCTTCAACCGTCGTGCCTATGTCGGCAAGGTCAACAAATTGTTGGATTTGCCCCGCTCCTTCGTGTTGGCTCAGTCGCGTTAAGGAGACACAAAAAAACCGCTGGATTAGTCCAGCGGTTCTGAATCGTTTGGCTTGAACTGGTCTTCAGACTGCAGTGGTCTGATTGCCCAACAGGTCTTTCAGTTTGGAGAGTTCGCCGGCCCATCGTGGGTCAGGAGCACCTTCTCCAGGAGCATCGCTATGAACGACTTTGTTCACGGTTTTGCGAGCCACTTGGGGCTGACCGGCGCCCATTGCGGCAGGGGCACCACGGCGGTTGCCACCGGCGTTGTTTTCACGTCGCTCGGAGCGTTCAACACGCAGGGTGCTGCCACCAAAATCCTTGCCGTTGAGCTGTTCGATCACAGCATCAGCAACCTTGGGGTCTTCGACATTGGCGAAACCAAAGCCGCGGCAGCTTCCGGTTTCACGGTCCAGAACAGCTTTAAAACGGATTCCCTCGCCAACACTCTTGAGCAGGCCATCCAACTCCTGATTGTCGAATGCTTGAGGCAGGTTGCCGATGTACAGGCGGATGCTCATGAAGGAAAGAAAATGCGATCTGTCGGTGTCGGACCGTCATCGTTGACACAACAAGAGTTAATCACAGCATGCTCCGATTTTTAGTGAGCCAATGACGCGCTGACTGCAGCGCATCGTCCTGATCAACGATCCTTCCAAACGCATATTCGAGGCGCAGGTGATCAATCAGCACGCCCAGACTCGGACCTGGGACTAAGCCCAGCTGCTCCTGCAGCATGCGGCCATTCAGTGGAGTGCGTGGGTGGAAAAGTTTGTCTTCCGGGTCTCTCCAGCGGCGTAACCATGTGATCCGATCAGTTTGAGGGAGGGTGAGGATGAACGCGGGGAGGTCCTCCTCCAAATCGCTCTGCAGTTGCAGTCGCTCCGCCTCATTGATCTGCTCCCTCCAGCATCTGAGCCAGTGGCGTAGTTGGCGTGTGCGGTGCGCGAGTCGTCGACTGCTGCGGAGTTGCTTGAGGCCTTCTTCGCTGACGAGGTGTGTGAGACGGAGCAATGGCCAGGCCAGTTGCCGCTCCTCTTGGCTGAAGTCCGCATCGGCGCCTGTGTCCGGCAGATCCCATGGGATGGGATCGGATGACTGCCAAGGGGCGAGTAGATCCAGTCGTTGCAGCTCAGGGATGACAGCAGCGGCCCACGCTCCGCAGACCAGGCGTTGCAGTTCGGACAGAATGCGCTCGGGGGCAACCTCCGGAAGCCTGTGCCGGTGTCTGTGGATCCAGGTGGCCGCCTCAGGGTCAAGACTGAGGTTCTGCTCAGCCATGAAACGCAGCCCCCGTAGCAGTCGGAGCGGGTCATCAATCAAGTTCTGTTCTTGGATCGCGCGCAGGGTCATTCGCTGCAGATCCTCGAGGCCACCGCTTGGGTCCACCACAATTCCGCGCGGATGCAGTGGAAGGGCGATGGCGTTCACGGTGTAGTCGCGGCGCTGGAGATCAGCGTTGAGATCGGCCCCTTCGCGTCGGGATAGGTCCACCGTCCACTCCCCGAGCACTAGCCGTGCCATATCCCGGTCTGCATCGAGCACGACGCAGGTTCCGTTCAGCTCTTGGGCCAAACGGCGCGTGAGTCCTAGGGCATTTTGAGGAACGACAAGATCGAGGTCCGGTGTGGCTGAGAGTCGGTTGAGGAGGCCATCCCGTACTGCACCGCCGACGAGGGCTGTTCCCTGAGGAAGCTTGTTAAGTGGCAATGGCCAGCGTTCCGGTGCCAACCGCGCCCAAAGCAACACGGTCGCGCTCTCGCGCTTCAGAATGTCGTTTGATGCGGCATCGGGAGGCATGTGCATCTGTGTGGATTGCCGCTGGGTCGACCGTTGTCAGGCCTATCACGCTGTCGAACGACAGCATGGTGTCTCCCATCTCTGTGAGCAGCCGGATTTTGAGCCGCAGTCTCCGCGGATCCATGTGTCTGTTCAAGACTTGATGGATCACGGTGTGGGCGTCGAATGGGATGTCCGTGCTTGCCAAAGCTTTGATGCGGATCCAGGTCGCTGGCAGCGACTGCGTCCTGGTCAGCAGCTTCCGTCATGACTGAGGCCCCCTTGTTCCTGGCACTGCACAGCAGTTCGGAGACCTTCGGCGTGGCGATCAGTGATGCGGCAGGCCACCGTGATGTGGCGACGTTTGCGGATGGGCGGGGTCTGTCCAACACCCTGGTGACGAGGGTCGAATCGCTCTTGCCACGTGAGCGTTGGCGGGATCTGGCTGGCCTTGCCGTCGCCACGGGCCCCGGTGGCTTTACAGGAACCCGTCTTTCGGTGGTTCTGGCACGGACCCTGGCCCAGCAGTTGGCCTGCCCCCTCCTGGGTGTGAGCAGTTATGCCCTGATGGCTGCGCGCTTGCATGTGTTGCTGCCCCCTGCTCAGCAGCTTGGGCCGTTTTGGATCTGCCGAGAGCTGCCCCGGCGTGGAACCGTGGCTGGGAACTATCGGGTTGAGGCCGACAGCGTGCGCGAACTCGCCGCCCCCCACCTGCTCAAGCCAGAGCAGAAGGTCGCTCCTGCGCTGGAAGCAAGCGATGATGTCGCCACTGATGTAGAGCGGCTGCTCACACTGTTGAAGACCATGCATGCAGCCGGAGAAGCATTGCCCTGGCAGGGGGTGTTACCGATCTACCCCACGTCTCCAGTCGGGCCTGTCTGATGGCCGGATTGCGTGCTGGGGTGCTGCTGAGCGGTGGGTTGTTGATCTGGATGCTCAGCAGCGGTCCCTTGGCTCCCTATCGGCGTGCACTGCTCGATCACACTTCGCCGGATCTCGTGTTGGTGCTCGGCGGTGATGTGGATCGCGAGCACATGGGAGCCAGGCTCGCCAAACAACTGGATTTGCCTCTGGTGGTGAGTGGTGGCAGCAATGTTGAGTACGCCACCTGGCTTGTGGAGGAGGCGCAGCTTCAACCGGATCAGGTGACCCTCGACTATCGAGCGCGAGACACCTTGGGGAATTTCACGTCACTCGTGGATGAGCTAGCCCTGCGCGAGGTCCGCCACGTGCTGTTGGTCACCAGTGAAGATCATCTGGCCCGCTCGATGGCCGTTGGGCAGGTGGTTGCGGGGAGTCGAGGCATTCATCTCACCGGTGTCCCCGTTGCTTGTGAACCGTCCTGTCAACAGGAAGGCCGCGTTAAGCAGATCGGAGATTGGTTGCGGGCAGTGGCCTGGGTCGTGACCGGTCGAGATCTCAGGGATGCTGCATTCCCTGCTCCAGCAGAGCGTTGATGCGTCGTTGCAGCTCGGCGGTGGTGGCGTCGAGATCGACCCGCCGTCGACCGGTTGGCGCCGGAATTGGCTCACCAATTCTCAATTGAATCGGGATCAGCCTGGGCCAGCGTTGGCCGCTCCCCAGTGCTCGGTGGCTGTTCAAGATGGCCACGGGTAGCAGAGGTGCTCCACTGCGGGCGGCAAGCAGCGCAGCCCCAGGACGTGGGGAATTGACCCGGCCGTTGGCCTGGCGCGTGCCATCCAGAAAAACGCCGGTCGCCCAACCTTCATCGAGGCGGGCCGTTGCAGTGCGAATCGCCTCTCGATCACTGGCACCTCGTCGGACCGGGTAGGCACCGCAGGCTTGAATCACTTTGCCCAACAGGGGGATCGCAAACAGCTCGGCCTTGGCCATGAAGGCCACAGGACGTCCAAGGGCATGACCCAGCAGAGGTGGGTCAAGGTGAGAGCCGTGATTGGCAACGACGACAAGCGGCCCTTCCATGGGGACATGCTCCAAGCCATGTGTGGATCCACGGAAGAGGCCTCGGAAGAGCGGAAACACCAGCAGGTTGCTGACCAGTCGATAGGTCAGGCTCGGTTTGGGAGCAGCCAGGGCCCCTGGATCGGATGGCTTGCTCACTGACCGAGATCACCAGCGCCGGCGATTTGAGCCGTCGTGATCCCACTCATCGACCGCTTGGCCAAGCCGCTCAGCACATTGCCGGGTCCGATTTCGACGAGGGTGTCAATGCCGTTGTCCGTCAGGGCTGTCATCGTCTCGCGCCACCGCACACCTGTGGTCATCTGCGCTCGAAGCCTGTCCTTAAGCACATCCCCTTTGACGGTGGGTGTCGGCTCACTGTTGCTCAACACGGGGATGCGGGCATCTCGGAAGTTGGTGTTGTTCAACGTCTCGCCAAACTGATCGGCCGCTGCCGCCATGAACGGCGAATGAAAGGCACCGGACACAGCCAATGGAATTGCGCGTTTGCACTTAATCGTGCTGCTCACGGCCTCCACTGCTGCGGGTTGTCCGGACAGAACGACCTGTGCGTCGCTGTTGTCGTTGGCAATGCTCACGCCGTCGGTTTGGGCCACGAGGTCGTTCAGCTGGTCGCGATCAAATCCGATTAGGGCGGTCATGGCACCACTACCGGCTGATGCCATCAATTCAGAGCGTGTTTTCATCAGCCGCAGACCGGTTTCCAGGTCGAAGACACCAGCCGCATAAAGAGCAACCAGCTCTCCCAAGCTGTGGCCAGCAACAAGTGTTGCTTCGCGTCCCTGCTTCAACAGGTTGTCGACCAGCAGCGACTCGACCACGAACAACGCCGGTTGGGTGTTGCGGGTGTCGTTGAGGTTGAGCAGGGGATCATCGCTTTGCTCAGCCCCCTCTCCACGGCAGATCGCCAGCAGATCACGACCGAGCAGCTCGGATGCCAAGGCGAAGCGCTCGTTGGCCCCCGACAGCGTCATTGCCTGATCGGCCATTCCCACCTTCTGTGAACCCTGACCGGGAAAGACCCAGGCGATCGCCATCAGTTCGCTGTGCAGACAATTCCGGAGATTACGCGGGTCCGCTCCAGCGCAGGAGGGCCGCCCCCCAGCTGAGCCCGGCGCCAAAGCCGCTGCTCGCTAGGAGATGCCCTGGTTGGACCCGTCCATCACGCACGGCTTCGTCGAGCATGAGCGGAATGGTGGCGGCTGAGGTGTTGCCGTAGGCAGCGAGGTTGCTCAGCACCTTGGCGTGGGGAATGTTGAAGCGGTCAGCAACAGCATCCAGGATGCGTTGGTTGGCCTGGTGAAGGAGGAGCCAGTCGAGCTCCTCTGCTGGGGTGTTGGTGGTGTTGAGGAGGGTTTGCAGAATGCCTGGCACCTCGCGAACTGCAAATTTGTAGACCTCCTGGCCATTCATTTGAATCGTTTGAAACCCACCTTTTTGATGGGTCGCTCCATCGATTAACGGTTGATGTTCATTGTGCTGCGGTAGCTGGAGAACGCCGCCTCGGCTGCCATCAGAACGCAGGACAAATCCTTCAAGATCGTCGCGCCCGTCGTTGGAGGCTTCGAGCACAAGGGCCCCTGCTGCGTCGCCAAACAACACGCAGGAGCGACGGTCATCCCAGTCGACCCAACGGCTGAGTTGATCGGCGCCAACCACGAGAACCCGGCGCATCGCTCCGGTGCGCAGGTACTGCGCCGCGGTGACAACGGAGAAGAGAAAGCCGCTGCAGGCTGCAGTGAGATCAAAGGCGGCTGCTTGGGTGGCACCCAAGGCGGCCTGCAAACGTGGGGCGGACCCGAAGAGATCGTCTGGCGTTGAGGTCGCCAAAACAATCAGATCGAGGCTGTCGGCAGACCATCCCGCCATCGCTAAGGCTCGGCGGGCTGCTTCTGCGCTCAACTCAGCGAGGGATTCTTCCGGACCGACGACCCGCCGTGCGGCAATACCCGTTCTGGATTGAATCCAGGAGTCACTGGTCTCAACCCGCTGTCCCAACTCATCGTTGCTGATGGATCGGGCAGGAGTGGCGCTGCCGCATCCCCGCAGCAGCACGCCGGCCGTCTTCGGGAGCTGCTCGACCAAGGGGGATGACGCCTGAATTGGCGTCAGTCAATCACAGTTGGCTTGCAGAGCTGCAAGATCGTCCATCACGCCATGGCTGGCGGCTGAATGGGCGATCCGGAGCGCACTGACGACCGAGAGCGCTTTGCTACTGCCGTGCCCGATCACGCAAATGCCGTTCACGCCAAGGAGCAAGGCACCGCCATGTTCGGCATGGTCAAGCCGCTTTTTGATCCGTTTGAGATTGCTGCGCAGAAATGCGGAGCCGACCTTGCCCCGTCGACCGCGTGGCAGTTCCGCTCGAAGCACCCCGAGCAGAACGCTGCCAACGGATTCCAAAAATTTCAGCAGAACATTGCCGGTGAAGCCATCGCACACAACAACGTCGAAGTCACCGGAGAGCACATCGCGGCCCTCACAGTTGCCAGCGAAGTGAAGGCGCTTTTCGTCGCTTAAGAGGGCATGGGTGCGGAGGGCCAGTTCGTTGCCTTTGCACTCTTCCTCCCCGATGTTGAGCAGGCCGATTCGGGGTTGTGCAACCTGCAGAACATCGCGGCTGTAGATGTTCCCTAAGAGGGCGAACTGGTGCAGGTAGGTCGGCTTGCAGTCCATGTTGGCGCCCACATCGAGCACCAGAACGGGCTGGCTGGGATCTTTCGTCGGAAAGAGCGCTCCAATCGCTGGTCGATCGATTCCTTTCAATCGCCCCAAACGGAAGATGGCTGAAGCCATCACGGCCCCCGAGTTGCCTGCGGAGTAAACCGCCAGGGCGTCCCCTTTCTTGATCAGATCCATCGCCACGTTGATGCTGGCGTCGCGTTTGCGGCGCACGGCAGTGGCTTCCTCACCCATGGTGATCGAGGGCCCGCTGGAGACCAGATCGATGTGTCCGGCAGTGACGGCTGCATCCAGCGCCTCGCTGAGCTCCATCTCAGCTGCAGCGCTTTGGATCCGTTCCAGCTCACCAACGAACCGAATTTTGAGTGGCAGCCGGCTGATCGCCTGCAAGCAGCCCTCCAGAATGGGGCCTGGGGCGTGATCCCCTCCCATGCCGTCGACGGCTACCCACAGTCGATCGGCTTCGAGGATGTCGTCAGATTCTGTGTTGCCCTGCAGCCGTCGCAGGGGATCGAACACCAAGGGTTGGAGCACACTGCTGGCCACATTGCCGGCCATCGAGCCGGCGACGGTGGCCGAATTGGTTGCGCTGTCCACAAGGGTGGTGACGGCGGCATTACGCCGATACCAGATCACCAGGCGACGAATCGCCCGTGGTCGGTTGGTTTTGCTCCATGGCCCAATGGCTGAGGAGGAATCAGGATCCTTCGGAGGCAACGGAGTCGACGATGCGCTGGAACAGGTAACCGGTGCCACGAGCCGTGAGAATCAGCTCGGGGTTGGCGGGGTCGTCTTCCAGTTTGGAGCGAAGACGGGAGATATGAACATCAACCACACGGGTATCCACATGGCGTTCAGGGGTATAGCCCCACACTTCCTTGAGGATTTCGCCGCGGTTGAAGGGCTCGCCGGAGCGGCTCACCAGCAGTTCCAGCAGGCTGAATTCCATGCCGGTGAGCCGGATTCGCTCGTCGCCGCGGAACACTTGGCGCTTGTTGGTGTCGATGCGAAGGTCTGACACCTGAATCACACCGGAGTTGGGAATTCCGGCAACTTGCTCTTTCTCGACCCGTCGGAGAACACAGCGGATCCTGGCTTCGAGCTCTTTGGGGCTGAAGGGTTTGACGACGTAATCGTCGGCGCCCAGCTCGAGTCCGGTGATCCGATCAGCGACGTCTCCCAGGGCGGTGAGCATCACAATCGGCACGTCCGATTCCTTGCGGAGCTCTTGGCAGACCCCGTAGCCATCCAGCTTCGGCATCATCACGTCGAGAACCACAAGATCTGGCATGCAGTTCTGGAAAAGCTCCAGGGCCTCTGTGCCATCACAAGCGGTTACAACGTTGTAACCGATCATCGACAGCCGAGTCTCCAAAATCCTTCGGATGGAGGCCTCGTCATCGACCACGAGAATGGTTTCTTTGGGTGGGGCCGTGGCCGTCATGAAGCCTCAGGCTTTAGTGACATGGCACACAAATAAGAGGCTGCCACCCCCTTTTGTTCACCCAAAGGCAACTTTCTTCATAGTTCGCAGTGCCGAAATCCGCCGCCGTCTTCGTTTGTCAGGTCTGTGGGGCCAAGGCACGTCAGTTCTTTGGCCGGTGTCCGGAGTGCGGAAGTTGGAACTCACTGGTTGAGCAGTCGCAGCCGCGTTCCGATGGTCGCCGCCGACGTGAGGCTGCGGATCCGGAGGTCGCAGCTGCCCCTCGACGCTCCACCTCGATGGCCAGTCTGGACGATCGTCCAGTGCAGCGCTTGCAGACCGGGTCCTCAGAATTTGATCGGGTTCTGGGCGGGGGTCTTGTTCCCGGCTCGATGGTGTTGGTGGGTGGTGATCCAGGTATCGGAAAGAGCACGTTGCTGCTGCAGAGCGCATCGGCAATGGCCCGTGGGGCTTCTGTGCTGTATGTCAGCGCTGAAGAGTCAGCACAGCAGGTCAAGATGCGTTGGCAGCGCCTGAGAGCGGGTGCTGAGGACCTGCAATTGCTGGCCGAGACCGATCTGGATCTCGTGCTTCAGGAGCTGGAAGCCTTGCGGCCTGACGTCGCGATCATCGACAGCATTCAGGCTCTGCACGACGCCAATCTCACCAGTGCCCCCGGCTCGGTCGGTCAGGTGCGTGAATGCGCGGCGGCCCTGCAGCGGCTCGCCAAACGTCAAACCACTGCGCTTCTCCTGGTGGGTCACGTCACCAAGGAGGGGATGCTGGCTGGACCGAAGGTGTTGGAACACCTGGTGGATGCCGTGCTCACCTTCGAAGGTGATCGCTTCGCGAGCCACCGACTTCTCCGTGCGGTTAAAAACCGCTTCGGTGCCACCCATGAACTCGGTCTGTTCGATATGCAGGCCCAGGGCTTGGCGGAGGTTGGGAACCCCAGTGAGCTTTTCCTCAGCGAGGCCCGTGCATCCGGGGTGGCCACAATCGTGGCCTGTGAGGGCACACGATCGCTGGTTGTTGACCTGCAGGCGTTGGTGAATGCCACGAGCTACGCCAGCCCGCGTCGAACAGCGACCGGAATCGGTACCAACCGATTGCATCAAATTTTGGCGGTGCTGGAGAAGCACATGGGCCTTCCCCTCTCCCGTTTTGATTGTTATCTAGCCGTGGCTGGGGGCCTTGAGGTGGAAGAGCCAGCTGCCGACTTGGGAGTCGCGGCCGCAGTCGTTGCCAGTTTTCGGGATCTCACCCTGCCGGCAGGGACGGTTCTGATTGGGGAATTAGGCCTTGGCGGGCAGCTTCGACCCGTTGGTCAACTGGAATTGAGGCTGCAGGAAGCCGCGCGCCTGGGATTCAGGCGTGCTGTGGTTCCCCACGGCAGTGGCTTGGGCTCCTTGGCAGCAGGCCTTGATCTGGCCTTGCTGGAGGCCGTCAATGTCAGCGAAGCCCTTGTCTTGGCTTTGGGTGATGCTGTTCAGAAGTAGACGTCGACGTTGCTCCGGCCCGAGGATTTCAACCAGTTTTCGATGTCCAGGTAACCGCCTGGATTAAGCCGAACCGCCTGGGTCCACGCGTCCGCGGCCTTGTCCAGCCAGAGATCTGCTTCGTCTTGGCGGCCATCTTCTTCGGCGATTCGGCCCCGTTTTTCATAGATCAGCCCCATGTTCTTCAGGCAGGAGGGCTGTTTTGGGTTTTCATTGAGGGCCTGCTGGTAGGTCTCGATTGCCCGGTCTTCCTCGCCATTGGACATGTAAATGATCGCCATGTTCTTCAGGGTCTCGCCGCGATCCGTGGGGTTGTCCTCCAGCTTCAGGGCCTCTTCGTAGTTTTCGAGGGCTTCGGCGTAGTCACCATCGTTTTGGGCCGACAACCCATCGCGGTAATACACATAGGCTTCCTTTGAACGGGCATTGATCGGAAGCAGTTTCACGATCAGATCCGCCATCACCGTGAAACTTTTGTCGATGAAGTTGTCGTTGCGATTGCTGCGGGGCACGGCTCGCCGGCGGAAGGCCCCCATCCTGACGGCAACCACAACCGACTTAGCCTGATTGCAGTGCAAAGACGCCCGTGAGCCCAACCCGCCAGACCGTCGTTCTTGACGTGGAAGGGATGAAATGCGGTGGCTGCGTCAAGGCGGTGGAACGCACCCTGTTGGCGCAGCCTGGAGTTCAGCGTGCTGATGTGAATCTGGTGACCCGGTCGGCATGGCTGGATTTAGCCAGCGATGAAGGAGATGTTGGCCAGGTGTTGTCCGCGCTTGCCGACCGGGGTTTCCCCGCCGAAGAACGGTCACTCGAGTCGAGTCTTAACAGCCGGCTAACCCAGTCTCAAGAGGCGATGGGGTGGTGGCGACGCTGGCGTCAGTTGATGGTTGCGTTGATCCTTCTGGTGTTGTCCGTCCTGGGACATCTCAGTGAGGCAGGGCAACTCTCGCTGCCTTTCCTCGGCACTCTGCCCTTCCATGCGGCCTTGGCCAGCATCGCCCTTGCAGGGCCGGGTCGGCCGATTCTCGTCAACGGGTTCAAGTCAGCCCGTGTTGGTGCGCCGAGCATGGACACGTTGGTGGGGCTTGGCGTGACCAGTGCCTATCTCGCCAGCGTTGTGGCGTTGATTTGGCCCCAGGTTGGCTGGCCGTGTTTCTTCAATGAGCCGGTAATGCTGCTGGGCTTTGTGCTGTTGGGCAGGTTCCTCGAGGAGCGTGCTCGATTTCGCACCGGTCAAGCTCTCGAGCAATTGGCTCGCTTGCAGCCTGATCAGGCGCGGCTGATTCTTCCGGATGGAGAGATTCGAGAGGTGCGTGTTGGAGCTCTGCGGCCAGGAGAGGTGGTGCAGCTTTTGGCCGGTGATCGGATTCCTGTCGACGGTGTCGTCCGGGTCGGTGAATCTGCGGTGGATGTGTCCAGCCTCACCGGTGAACCTTTGCCACTCGAGGCTGTCCCTGGAACTGAACTGTCATCCGGAAGTTTGAACCTCGAGGGCACCCTTGAGTTGGAAGTGAGTCGTGTTGGGGCGGACACAGCACTGGCCAGGATTATTCGTTTGGTTGAGCAGGCGCAAGCTCGAAGGGCACCGATTCAGGGTCTCGCTGATCGGGTCGCAGGTCGGTTCTGTTATGGCGTGGTCGCCTTGGCTCTTGGCACATTTCTGTTCTGGTGGCTCATCGGCACAGCGCTGTGGCCTCAGGTGTTGCATGCCCCCTCAACGGCGATGGCTGCGATGGACCATGCCGCGATGGGCCATGTCCATCACGCTGGCCTCGGCAGCGCTGCTGCAACCCCAATGGGTTTGGCATTGCAGCTGTCCATCGCAGTGCTGGTGGTGGCCTGTCCCTGCGCGCTGGGATTGGCCACACCCACTGTGATCACAGTCGGGACCGGCTTGGCGGCAAAACGCGGCTGGCTCTTTCGGGGAGGGGATGCGATCGAGACGGCGGCCAATCTCGATCAGGTGGTTTTTGACAAGACAGGCACGCTGACTATCGGTCGTCCTTTGGTGACCCAGGTGTTAACCGAGGGCGACCCAGATCATTTGCTGCGTTTGGCGGCAAGTTTGGAGCAAAACAGTCGTCATCCTTTGGCCCATGCCCTGATGCAGGAGGCTCAGCGTCGGGACCTTGAGCTGTTGGCTCCATCGGCGGTGCGGACGGTGTCCGGTTCCGGGTTGGTTGGGGATCTGGAGGGTTTGCCAGCCACGGTTCGCGTGGGTCGTCCGGAATGGATCCAGTCCGAAGGATTGCATTGGGACGATCAGCGCTTCGCTTTGGATCAATCCCTCGCGGTTGGTGCCACCTGGGTTGCAGTGGCGGAGGGGACTGAGGTTCTCGGTGTTGTTTTGATTGAAGATCGCGTTCGGCCCGATGCTGCAACGGCGTTGGAGCGGCTTAGGGCAGAGGACTTGAACCTGCGCATCTTTAGTGGCGACCGTCGCGCGGCCGTGGAGCAGCTGGGCCAACGTTTGAACTTTGCTCCCGATCAGCTGGGCTCTCAAATGCTTCCCGAAGACAAGCAGACACAGCTGGAGCAGTTGCGACGCCATGGTCGGGTGGCGATGGTTGGTGATGGCATCAACGATGCGCCTGCATTGGCCGCGGCTGATCTGGGCATTGCTGTCGGCACGGGAACGCAGATTGCGCAGGACACCGCCGACCTCGTGCTGCTCGGTGACCGCTTGGAGAATCTTCCCGAAGCGTTGTTGTTGGCTCGGCGCACGATGGCGAAAGTTCGCCAGAACTTGTTCTGGGCGTTCGGTTACAACCTCATCGTGCTGCCTATCGCTGCCGGGGCTCTGCTCCCTGGGCAGGGTGTGCTGCTCTCGCCACCACTTGCGGCCTTGTTGATGGCACTCAGTTCGATCACGGTTGTGGTGAACGCTCTTGCCTTGCGAGCGGCATGACACGAGGACGTCTGATTGTTCTGGATGGGCTGGATGGATGTGGCAAGACCACCCAGCGTTCTGCTTTGGCGGCGTGGTTGCCGAGAAGTGGCCTGATGCCAGCGGGTGCGGGGCTGATTTGCACCAGGGAGCCTGGCGGAACGGTGTTTGGTCAAACCCTGCGCGAATTGCTTCTGCATGCCCGCGGCGATCAGGCCCCGGTTCCACAGGCGGAATTGCTCCTGTATGCGGCTGATCGGGCTCAGCACATCGAAACAACGATTCGCCCGGCCCTGGAGCGTGGTGATTGGGTGCTGAGTGACCGCTTCAGTGGATCGACCCTGGCCTATCAGGGCCACGGCCGAGGCCTTGATCTGTCGTTGATTAATCAGCTGGAGCAAATTGCGACGGGTGGTCTGACACCGGATCTCACCCTTTGGCTGCGCTTGTCGGTTGAGGACAGCATTCGGCGACGTCGCGGGGAGCGCGAGGATCGAATTGAGGCTGAAGGTCAGGCGTTCCTGGCCAAAGTGGCTGAGGGGTTTGCCGTTGTCGCTGCCCAGCGCAATTGGTGCGCGGTTGAAGCAGCGCAATCCCCTGATGCCGTTACCCACTGCTTGCAGCAGTGCATCAAGGAACAGCTGGCGTGAGCGCACCCTCGTCGCCGTTGTTCGCTGATCTCATCGGGCAATCCCTCGCGGTGAACCTGCTTGATGCGGCGCTTCGGACCCAGCGACTCGCCCCGGCGTACCTCTTTGCTGGTCCTGAAGGAGTGGGACGGCGTCTTGCAGCCCTTCGTTTTTTGGAGGGAGTGTTGAGCGCTGGAGCGGCGTCGGATCGACAACGGCGACGCTTGGAAGCCGGCAACCATCCCGATTTGCTCTGGGTCGAGCCAACTTTTCAGCATCAGGGTCGGCTCTTGACCCGCGCAGAAGCCGATGAGGCTGGGGTCAGTCGGAGGACTCCCCCGCAGTTGCGGTTGGAGCAGATCCGTGCGGTGAGTCGTTTCTTGGGACGCCAGCCTGTGGAAGCTCAGCGTGGAATGGTCGTGATTGAGGCTGCAGAGGCGATGCCTGAAGCAGCTGCGAATGCGCTGCTGAAAACATTGGAGGAGCCCGGACAGGGACTGCTGATTCTTTTGTCTGCAGCGCCTGAGCGCTTGCTCAGCACGATTCGCTCCCGTTGTCAGTTGATTCGCTTCTTGCGGTTGGAGACAACCGCGTTGCAGACGGTGCTGGCCCGGTGTGATGCCACAGCGGAGGACTCGGCAGAAGTTCTGGCGCTGGCCTCAGGTTCGCCGGGTGCGCTGATCGCCCATCGAGAGAAGCTTGACGCTCTTCCATCGGATCTGCTGGAGCGATTGGCCACTCCGCCGGTTTCGGCTCGTGAGGCTTTGGCGTTAGCCAGGGATCTCACGGAGGCGCTTGATGGGGAACAGCAACTCTGGTTACTGAACTGGTGGCAACAAAAGCTTTGGCATAGCGGAGAAAGCGCAGCGTCTCTGCGACGTTTGGAGACGCTGAGACGCCACCTCTTGGGGTTTGTTCAACCCCGACTCGCTTGGGAAGTGGCGTTGCTGGAGCTTGTGGCCTAAATCTGTTTAAGCGCTGGCGCGGTTGCGCTCGTCACGGGCCATGGACACCACATCCTGGAGGCCGTCGAGTTGGCCACCGGTTGGGAGTTCGAGGCAGTAACCGGCTCCATACACCGTTTTGATGAAACGAGGTTTGCGCGGATCGGGCTCCAGCTTCGTTCTCAGATGGCGAACGTGAACGCGAATGGTCTCGATGTCGTCGTCGGGTTCGTACCCCCAAACTTCTTTGAGAATGAGCGATGGCGCGACGGTTTGACCGTGGCGTTGCAACAGACAATGCAGTAGCTCGAATTCGAGATGCGTTAACCGCACTGGGCTGTCGAACCAGATGGCCTCGAAGCGTTCAGGAACCAGGGTGAGTGGGCCGTAACTGAGGATTTCGTGGTGATTGCTCGTGCCAACGGGTGCACGGTCGCTGCGGCGCAGAAGCGCTTTGACGCGGGCTTGTAGCTCCTCGAGGTCAAACGGCTTCGTGAGGTAGTCGTCCGCGCCGGAATTGAACCCACTGACTTTGTCTTTGGTTCCGCCTAATGCAGTCAGCATCAGGATTGGGATTCCTGCGGTTCGATCGTCTCGACGAAGGCGTTGGCACAAGGTCAATCCGTCGACCTTGGGAAGCATTAGGTCGAGCAGAATCAAATCTGGGGTGTACTGCAATGCCAGGGCTTGCCCCTTAATACCGTCTTCAGCGCGCTGGACATCGAAGCCACTGTGCTCCAGATGGCCACTGACCAGGTCTCGCATGTCGCGGTCGTCTTCGATCAGCAGGATGCAGGGCTTCATCGCTTCAGCGGCGGTACAGCTTGGGGTAAGCGCGGCTTGTTCAGGAACAACGCTGCGCTGATTCTCTCAAGCTTTTCGAGTGTCTGCAGATTTTGCTTTTTAATTCGTTTGTGGATTAATGGCGTCAGACCCGTTGTGCCGCAGTGGGTTTGCTTGCTTCTGAGCGAGCCGGCTTGTTGGATCTGTTCAGGAAGTCTTCCGCTTCAGGCAACTGGAAGTCATGAAATCCTCTGATTGTCAATAAAAAA
>CEPW01094185.1_pt1 | contig 22766 bp, 10 predicted proteins | sample 356211 | NCBI WGS metagenome assembly CEPW01 (sample SAMEA2620021, study PRJEB7988) | marine metagenome | biome: marine biome (ENVO:00000447); feature: deep chlorophyll maximum layer (ENVO:xxxxxxxx); material: "saline water (ENVO:00002010), including plankton (ENVO:xxxxxxxx)" | depth 25 m
TTAATGAAACTTTAAACCCTAATATATCTCTTGGATAAAAAGATATCTAAAGCTCCCCGCCTCAGAACAGCATCTCAAAGTGCGCACGGTAGACCCCGCGAAGAAAAGCACGATCATGTCAGCGCTGGGCGTGTCTTCCTCCGCGCGCGTCGCGGTTTTGACTTCCGTCGCGGCGAGGAACAGCAGGACGAGGCGCGGTCGGGGCGAGAGCAAGAGCGCGTTCACGGGTGACGCGATGGTGATGAAATCATCGTCGTCGTCGTCGTCGTCGTCGTCGAGGACGATCTCGATGCGTTCGACGTCGTCTTCGACCGTCGCGAAGAAAAGAACGTCCGTGAAAGTGAACGCGATATTTGGCGGCGAGAATAAGGGCTCCGGTGATTCTGAAGATGAGTTCAAAAAGATCGTCAACGATGTCGTCTACGTGGACCCAGTCGTCGGCGCGAAGCGATTCTCGAATTACTTTTGGGCATCGGTCGTGACTGCTGGCGCGAGTGGATTTTTAATCACCGGCGCGAGCGCGTATTTCAAGCACAATTTGGTGTTTTTCTTGGACGCCTCTGACATTGAGTTCTTTCCGCAAGGGTTAGTGATGAGTTTCTACGGTATCGCGGGTTTGTTGTTGGCGACGTATTTGTGGTTGACAATCAACTGGAACGTCGGCGCCGGATATAATGAGTTTAACAAAGAGGAAGGCATTTTTCGAGTTTTTAGATATGGTTTTCCAGGAAAGAATAGACGCGTGAACTTGTTGACGGATTTGAAAGATGTGACGGCGGTGAGAGTGGAGATTGCGGACGGGATTAACCCGAGGCGGGTTGTGTACGTGAAGTGCAAAGGTAAAGGCGATATTCCGTTGACGCGAATTGGGCAACCGTTGACGTTAGCGGAAGTGGAGAGGCAAGCGGCGGAGTTGGCGAAGTTTTTGCAAGTGCCAATTGAAGGACTTTAAAAATAAGTGAATACATTTGAATACATGTCCCTATATTATATAATTAAACGTTTATGATGTGCAATTAAATAAAGGCGTATAGACTAAGTTTTACTCACTGAGTTGCGTTAAAAGCGCTACACCTCTTTTAATCCAGTGCTCGGCGGGTTCTTTCGTGGGTATCTTCACGTGCATAATAAAGTTTGTCGAGTGTCCAGTCGTGGCAAGCGTACCTCTTCTTTCCGCCGTTCGATAGCAAGGGCAATCATACCTCGCATTTTGCTCGATCTCATCCGCTTTTCTTGGCTTGAACCAAAACGTTGGCGCTTTTGAGTGCAAGACGTTTTTCTCCGATTCCACGAGTTGCATTTTCTCTTTGTCCCATCCGCACCCTTCTAAGAAGAGACCGGAGACGTACACTCCATCTTCGGGAGGTTCGGTAATGTCACTGGCATCGCCTTCGATTGGCTCAAAATCGAACGCTATTTCGTCCACCGGGAGTTTGTGTTTGCGGCTGTAGTTCTGTAACGCAGCGGTTAAGAACGACTGCGCGAAGAAGAAACCAGATATCCAAAACACAGCGGGTGGTTTTCCGTTTCTATCCCAAGTGTCGAGCATGTTACATCGCTCCAGCAGGTCGTCAAAGTACGAGGAGAAAGGCTTGAGGGACGGATAACTCACTTTTTTCCAGGCTTCCGGGACGGCATTGCGCTCGATTGCTTTCTTCGACGCTTCGGACTCGGCCGAGAAAGCAGCGCGGCCAGCAAGTGCAGCTTCAATTTCGTGTAAGGACCTTCGGATGTTGAGCAAAAGTTTGTTATATCGCGACATTTCTTGACACAAAGTTGTACCGAGAGAGTCGGCATAGGCGTCCGGGAGCTTTTCTCGTGTCTTTTCCACGTTGAAATTGGACGGAAGACGAGCCATTGCGTCGTTGATGATCTGTTTAATCGCAGTGTTTTTATCTGACTCATTTGTGGTATTTGAGGAATCTTCCTCGCTAACTTCTCCTTCTGTTGAACTTTCACCACTTTCAGTCTGGAGATTCACATTCGTTTCCTCGCTAGCACCATCGGCAGACATTTTGAGTAAATCCCGACACATCGCCTCTGCGTCTGCACGATCTTTAGAGACGTCCGCGTTCGCGTGTAAGCAAAAGACTTCCGGATCTGGTAAAGCAGGTAACGCGTCTACATGTTCCAGAAGCTGTGCTCGGCTTGGATTTGTGATGGATGGAGTTGCATATTTTCCCGAGGCAGATAATGCAAAGTTGTTTGACAACGCGACTTCTTCTGAATAGCACTTTTCGAGAATAGTTGCAAGCAGAACGCGGTCGTTAGCATCTGTTACTTTGCCCCCATAGTTACATTCACCGGCTAAATAACGTAAAGCTTCGAGAGGTAACTTGGAGACCACTTTCGAAACGAGCGTTTTTTCGTTGTCGCCCGTGGTGCTATTAGTAAGTTCGCCTTCGATACTATCATTAACGTCATCATCATCGTCTTTCTCATCGAGGAACATTTTAAGTTGTCGTGCAGATATTGATAAATCGCCATCGTCGAACCCGTACGGAACATTCCATCCGATGGGCCCAAATGCGCGTCGTTCTTGAACGTTGGCGTGAAAAAAACATAACGAAAAAAGCAATCGCTTGAACTCGTTGGGCTTTGCGCATTTATCGAAGAAGTCGTCATCACAAAGGGGCTGAACACTTAACGCGCGTTTTATGTTCGCTTGGATCCCTCTCGGCGGCTCGTTCGTCATTTTCACCGCATTCTGTAAAATAGTCATCGGAAAGTCTTTCGACGGGTAAGACGTCATCCATAATCTGAACCTATTATGCGCTTCGCCTTCACCAGCGACTAAATCTTCGCATATCTTCTCCAGAGATTTCATCCATGAAGGGGCGAGATGACAATTCTGCAATACAACCCAACCACCTTTTACGCGAGCTTCGTCGATGAGCTTTTTCGCTTTAGGCCCTTGGCCTTGACCGAGCGATATCGATTTCACCTCATCGGCCTCGCCTTTCGATGCTGCAAATTGTAAAAGTTTTGCCATTGGATCTGAACCAGCGGATAAGACAAAGACTAGCGGTGCCCGTGGTCCTGCATCCGCATAACATTTCTCCAAATCGAAAGGTGGAGGCGTTATGAACTGTTCGCCAAGTGTCACACCGACGTATTTACGAGCAGCCGGGATAAGCTTGTCTGGACGCAAACACCGAATAACACACAAACGACTGAATTCAGAAAGCGTGTCATATGGTTTCGGGAATGCAGCCGTCTGCGGTGTTGGGCTATCGTACGCAGCTCTCCAAAGCTCTTGTGATTCGACGTTGCTTGTATCCAAAAGACTGTCACAAATATCAGAAAATCTTGGAAGAAAGGATAAATTAGTAAAATCATTCGCGCGCTTTTCATCGATCCAGTCCACAGTTTGTACGAGTTTTTCTACGAGATTCTTATCAACTTTTACTCCCATATGAACACCTGTGAGTAAAAAGTTCCACTCTTGTCCGTCAAGCATCCCACTGTCTCGAGAAACGCGCGAGCACAACAAGAATGAGAACAAAAGTTTGTCGCATTCAAACAGCGAACGGCAGACGTTGACATAGAGACTTTTCGTGAAGTGCGTTTGAATATCTTGTAATCGAGTTTCGACCGATTCTTCAGCACAGTTCTCATCAACCAGTATTGATTTAGCTTTTTCAAATTTGGAGTTTACGACAGAGGCGATGAATAATCGCGAGAACCATTGCAACGAGTACTGATACATGGATTCAATTGACGCCAAATCTGATATGCAGAAAAAGAGTAAAGCTGCGTAAGACCCAGAACTTGAATACGCAGATCTTGCAGCGTTTATGTCTTTCTCAGTCTCTTCTGCCTCAGCCTGTGCCTGCGTGACGGATTCCGAGACGGACTTGGAGTCTGTAATAATCTTAATCGCGCGTTCGTCATCGAGGATGTTACCGTCGGAGTTTGATAAAACCTCGAGAATCTGATCCTCCAGCTGTTTCAACTCTCGCGCATTCTTCGCAGATTGCGTGACAAGTTCATCTTTCTGCTTTTCCAAATCTGGTCGTTCTTTTGCAACAACCAATGCGAGAAGCTGGTCGCTCAAACCTTCTCGTGTGATTGCGAAATCGAGCAGCGTCACTTTCACCGCCGTCTCTGGTAAATAATGCGGGTTTCGAAGTTTCGTCGTGATGTAAAGTCTAAAGTCTTCCGAATACTCAACTGTTGCGTCTCCCAACCGCATACAAGTGACACCGCCGCTTTTAAATGTTTGCTTTAAAAGTAGAGGCTCTAAGCTTGGATCGAGTTCTTCTCCGACGTTTTCTAACAGTACCGGCGTACCAAACTGAATGGCATTCTCGAGTTCCCGCATATGCGATCCATCTTCGGACAGTTTCACGACTCTGAGATTATTTTGTTTCTCCATATTTTTAATCCACGCGTTAGCTTGCCCCTGTGGATCAATCATAAGAGGCCATCGTCGTGCATTCTCGATTATGATTGCGTTTTCAATCGAAAACTGATCGTTCGGTAACGCCGCAACTTGCCATTCCCTAATTCTGACAGCGTCGCCGAGAATGTCAGTCAACTCACACTTAGTTGAACATATTATGTTTGCTTTTCTGAGCTCGTTCATCCACATATTGTGCATTTCTTGTCTACAAGACATTGGAAATGCACCCAAGTATGCGATAGTACCGGCAGAGAGGATCGCGTCGCCAACGATATTTTCGTACTGTTGACCGAGATCTTCGGCTTTTTTCTTCCAACGAGCGCGCTCGCCGCCTAAACCAGAAATTAAATTTTCTGCGCGTTGTAACTTTACAGCACATAAATTCGCTTCTGCTTCGAGGTTAGCTTTTTTATCGTTCTGCTTCTTTAATTCTGTCTCCATGGCTTCGAGTTTATCTAAAATCGTCTTCAAATCCGCTCTGGTTGCATTTAATCCCACCATAACTTCATCATATGCGGCTTCAGCTTCTTTCAACGCTTCTTGCTTCGGGGCGACGATTTTCGCAACTTTATCATACTTATCCATTGCACAAACCCATTTACACAAGCCTTCAGCAGCACTCGACGCATTCGCGGCTTTTTCCGGTGTAAACAAGGGATTAGCAATGTATACCGAACGAATTTTCTGAATGACTTTTAACGGTATGTTATCTTTATCGTACGATTTTAATGTTTCCAGGAACTCTTTGTCGTTTAGTAATCCGCATGATGGTTTCCAGTAATCATCAATCGTGCGACCCGTGTCCGGATCTTTTGCGCGAGCTGGTTTGACTTCCAAAATGACGCAGACGGCTTCGAGGACGAGTTTAATAATTGCCGGTGGATTTTTTAATTGTTTCACATAATTAATATCCGCTGGTTTCAACGTATCCAAAGCAGCAATGGCATCATTGAGAATAGGCATGGCTTCTGCTAATATGTTCTCGCATTCTTCTTTCACTCCGTTCGCTTCTCTGGCTTTTTCTGCGGCGACGGCTTCATCAGCTTCAACAATTTTACGTTTTGGCTCGACTACTGTTTCTTTCTCGTTTTGAATTTCTTTCATCATTTCGGCGACTTCAATTGCAGACTCTTTCAGCTTCGGTTGCAGAGCTTCGAGCTCACTTTGCATACCTGCAACTTGCACGGCCGAAGATGCAAGCTTTTCTAGACCAACTTCATATCGTCTCTTCAATCGCATAGTTTCCTCTCTTCGCTTATCTACTAAACTTGCAAAAGTGCTCAAAAGCTCGAGGTAACTCGTTGGTGTAACATAATTCTTCCGCCCAGTTCTCGCGTAGTACCGTTCAGATAATTCTGCCACGGAGGAGTGCATGATACCACATATGCTCGTGAGTGCACTCGCGACTTCAGGAGAAATATCATCCACGGATTCCAAAAGAATTTTACCCGCGACCGCTTGTAAGGCATCTTCTGGCCACGCTTTGAACCAATCAATGGTACAGCAGTTGACTAAGGAGGGAAATTGACGTAAACGTTCTCGGAAGGCTTCACCGGCCGGAGATAGGCACAACACGACGTGAAGCTTACGGCGACACCTGGATACAAAGTATGACCATAGCTCCGATTGTGTAGCATCCTCTCCAATTTCTTTCGTAGCATCTTTCCGTACCATTTCTAAAACTTGGGCCTTCTCATCCATAGGGAACGCGTTGGGAATTTCACCAGCGTTGAGTAAGTTGTTGATATCTTCGATGAACGCCTCGTCTTTAATTTGCGCATCACTGAACAAGAAGACGACATCCCTATTTTCGCCGCCAGACAATCGCAACATATTCTTCAAATCTTCCCTCCATTCGAGCATACCATACGTCTTTGTCATTTCAATTTCTTTCACAAGCATTTCTCCACTCGCGTGCGCAGCGAGTCTTGCGAGCGATTTACGTCCCGAACCACCGACACCAACAAGGAGAGCATGTCCACCAGGTTGGGCTAAAATGCGGCAAATTCGTGAAATATGCTCCGCGGCATAAACAAACATGGTAATATTCATTGGTTGTTTGGAATAGTGATTGTAATAGTTCAAATGTTCGTCCATGATCGAAACCCATTTGTGAGCATCACCACAAAGCTCTTCGTAGCTTGGAGGTAATTGTACATCGAGCTCGTTCGAATCGTCGTCTTCATCGTCGAATTCATCGCGTATTTTCGGCGGTTTCGCATATTTACCGAACGCCAAAAGCTTCGTATCTTTCATATTCAGGTGCGAAAACAAGGCATCGAAGTTTTCTTGGAAATGTGCTGATACAGCAACTCGCATGGACTCGAACAGTATTTTTTCATCCGCTACGTCAACTAAACGATCTCCAAAGACCCTTAATATTTCATGTGTCCACAATCTTGTGATTCGAAGACGGCCAAAATCGCTCTCATTCTCCACTTGTGAGAGCGGTAGCATGGTCAACCCTTGCGCGACTCGTGAAACATCTCGCAAATTGAACGAATAGTGCGATTTCTCCGGTGTAGGAAGTAACTTTTCAAGGCATGTTTGGTATACGACCAGCGTAGCACAGACGGCGTCTGGAGCCATGTTGACGATAGAATTATCAAACCCAGAGTTCTGAAAGTGTTGCGACAATATCGCATTGTAAATTCCTTTCAAAGCCGAATCGTCGACTTCCGGAACTGAAACGAGCGAAAAGTGGCGTAAGTATCGCTCCGTCACTGGATTTCTACCGCCACCGGTTGGACCCATCGCTGCGACGAACTGAATGTCTTGAAGAGTTCTAAACGCGTTGTCTCTACCGTACCACCCTCCATAATCGTGGAATTGTCGAAGGATTTCAATGGGAGGTTGCGCACCGTACGATTCGCGTTGTGGCATGTTAACGTCATCGATAAAGAATACGCCCTTCGCACCTGGAATTGGTCCATATACACCTTTTCGCCTTTTATCGAGACGTCCGTCTACCTGCGCTTGCGTAGCGTTCGCAGATGTTCTCGCAGAGAATCCTATTGTTGTCGGTTGCCAAGTGCTCTTATCTAAGGAGCGCAATCTGCGCTGTACAATCGTTGATTTACCAGTACCAGTGGGTCCACAGAAGAGTATCGGATACCCGTGGCGCAAAGCGCAATCGAGCAAATGATCGCACGTGGCAGTTTCTTTCGTTGGGACAATAGTTGCATCGAACGAAAGGTCTTTTGGAATAATTCGAGCTTGTGCAGGAATGGAATCGATCCATTTTTGCCACGCGATTCCGTGCAAACGATCAACCCCTGCTCCTTCTGGAGCGCATATCTTGAAATCGTAGACTGTGGCACTTTCGTCACACCAAAGTGTTTCCGGACATGACAGAGAGCTATTTTTGGATGCTATCGTAGATTTTAAGAACGTATCAAATGCGGCTCTGCTCTTCGTATCAACGCACCCGCCAACAGACCACACTAAGGCGAATAAGAATGAGGCATCAATCGCAATAATTGGAGGGTTGAGAAATCGAGATGTGATGCCAAACTCAGTTCCGTCATCCGATATTTCGGTCGCATGCGCATCATATTTATTCTTCTCAGAACTATTGACATATCCTGTTATCAAATCTTTCAGCGTCGCGTCAAATATGCGCGTAAGCGATGCCGTGAGGTTTCCTTCACCCGCCGGGGAGATCTTCTTCAACTCGCTGACTTTCTCCACCGACGCCGGAAGATACGTTTCAAATAACATCGATAAGCGAGCGTGCGCTTCGTCTCCGTACATTTTACGTGCTTCAGATACCCAAGATTTGAATTGTGGCTTCCATCCGACTTCAGCGGGTTCCATATAGACCATACCGCATCGAGATACTGTCGCTGGACTCGCCACGGCCAAATCAGCAACCTCAAAAATTAGGTTCATTAACCCCGTCATTGCAATAATCTCAGAGTTTGGCAAACATAATTTTTTGTTATCATCTAAAACTGTATTCATGTTCTCGATCCAAATCGCATCGACGGGACCATCCATAACGAGCCATTTTCTGATGTGTGTTTCACGCATATTCGCTAGTTTACGGAAGTGTAAACCCAATACCCCTTCTCTCCACTCTTGTGTGACGCTATCTGTTTCGCCGTAAAGCTGTCCCATCGTAACTGCTTTTGGGTTCAAATAGGTCGCAATAACCTTTTTCTCATCGTTTAGTCCTTTTTCGTGTAAATCTGTGAGGGCACCAGCTAATACAGCCAAAGCGGATGATTTACCACTCATCGTTTCGCCGACTAACATCAAACCGTGTCGAACTACTATCATCTCGTATAATTGGGTAATCTTCGTCAAAAAGTACTCCGTAGGCTGTAAGTTTCTCGCCGTGCACTGATCAATCACAGCCGCATGCAAATTTTCGTAATCCGTTTTCGGTAGAACGACCCCGGGGAATAAATCGCCAACGATGCCGTAAAACAAGGGGACATCATGTGCAAGAAATTTGCATAAGTTCACATCGATGATGGCACGCAAGGTCAACACAAATTCACACTCGTTCGGATGCTTTCGTTTCAAATTACCAGCGGCCCTGAGCACGGCAATAACCGCCCGCATGCCATAATCGTAATGATCCTGAGAAGAAAGCTGTTCAGAACATAAACGATATGTCGCTACAATCTTTCGTGCGCACCCTCGTGCGTTAAGATACCCATCAGAGTAGAGTAAAATCTCCGAAATTAAGGCGTAATCAGGAACCATCATCGCTACTGTTCGGAAGAGCGCTTTCAAGTTATCTGGAAGTTCGGATCTACCCGCATAACCAGGGTTCATTGTGATAAACACGTTACACGTCGGACGCAGTGTGAGTTCTGAACCTTCAAAGAAGAACTTCTTTACATTATTCTTCACGGCGATTTGAATCTCAAGAACTTGCTGCGCAATAACAGATAAAACTTCTAAATCGATGCGATTGAATTCATCGAAGCACGCCCACGCGCCGGAAGAAGCTAAGCCTTTGAAGAATCGTGCCATGGTTAAATAGTCCAAAGAATCGGAACAGTTGAAAACCACGCACTGTCTCGCTAGCGCTTTGGCGAGATCTTTCGTCGTTTCTGTCTTACCGGTACCAGCTGGACCTTCCGGTGCACCTCCCAAGTTCAGATGAATCGCCCCCATAAGCGTGCGATAGCACCGATCGGTTAACGGCGTAATTACCAGACGTGAAGAATTCCCTAGGTATTCGTATCCATATTCCACGGAAGCATTCATCATGCGCAACATTACGGTCTCTTTGTTATCGTATGAACCGTCGTCTTTCTGCACTTTCTTTAACTCATACATTGCTCGTAATTGCGATAACCATGCAAAATCGCGTTCGGAGGATACGCCTTCTTCGGCTAGCTTCCGGGCAACGTCTCGATTGTGCACGTCCATGACAACCAAAGCAGAGAGCGTTTTACGCTGCAAAGGCGTCAGATCACCTCGAACCAACTCGATAATCTCTTTTAATTGTCGATCGCACTTCTCTGCGACTTTCTTTACGCTCCCTGGATTAGATTTCTCGTTTCGCAAAGCTTCGGCGACGTCGCGAGTCCAATAAATCTGTGATCCGAGCAACACCACTTGACCTGGCCACTCTAAAACCCATTTTTTTCGCTCCGTGGTCGCATATGCGCGAACTCCAGCAGCGCACTGCTTTTCAACGGCTTCTATCATTGACGATTCGACTTCGCACAACCATTTTTCAACGGCACCGTTAGCCTTTGCCGGTTCTATAAACGTGTTGAATGGTACTTCTTCGCCTTCAATGGAATTCATTGCGACAATGTATTCTCGATCGTCTTCTTCATTTTTTTCAAATGTCACGGAATCTATACCTTCGAAGCACTTTCTTAGGTGTGGTTGTACTCTGCGCGGATCTTTTGTTTCGCTCAATATCTCGAGCATCTCGTCGTTCGAGAGAAAGAAGAAGCGCGGGAACGCAATGCGCTTCAACTCCAGATATGATTGTAAACCTCGCTGAATCTCATCGAGTAACGTGTTTGCAGCTTCTAAACTTTGTAATCGAGTTTCATCTCTACCACATTGTATCGCCGAAGGATTCTTTGCGGTTGCATCAACAACACTGCGGTACATCTGATCCACAGACTTGAACTTTTCCCCTTCTACCGGCATCTGTTTCACGATATCTTCAGATGCAAAAATTGGCTCCAAGTATTGCCAAGTCGCTTGGCACGATCCCCACTGATCGAGCGTGTCTTGTAAACGCTGCAGAGTTTCACTCCAAATCACTGTGCGGTCGCCAAACGGCTGCGAAAACGGAGACGCCCGAATGGATTGCGTCTTGACGAGTTGATCGTCAAGAAGTGCCTGAGCATCTTCTGTTCCGCCAAGGACGCACGTGCCTGTATCCTTGTACGGTGTACACACGAAATCGATACCTTCCCAGTCCTTTTCCATTTTAATTAAAGCAGACTCTAGCGCATTTTCTTTCGAAGCGCGGGCGACGATATCGCGGATAACATCGAGTTTTGATTGTAAACCAGCTTCCAGAGCTTTCTCCAAGGTGAGGATGGAAGAAGTTCTTGTCTCGGGCGATGGCGATGGCGTTGGTGATGGCGACTCTGACGAGAACTTCGGTGATACGAACTCACCTTCCGGAGTGTCATCCGGCATTGATTTAGACAAATCGTCGTCGACTACGTTGAGAATCTTTCGGATATCTTTCCAGTGCCGTTCTTTCAGTGCATCACTCGATAATGTTTCCAATGCCGGTAATGTCGCCTCGAAGTTTTCAACGCACTTATCCAAACGCAAAACTACTTCATCACGTTGTTCTTTTCGCATGCGTTTCAACTTTACCAATCGTGCCTTTGTCTTTTCTATCTTTTCGAGAACGGAATCTACGTCGACGTCTACAATGGCAGAATGCATCCATTCCGTGGAAATGGATTGGAAAGTATCCAACTGTTCCCACGCGTTTTCTCTTATTGTCAACTCACGATTCGCATCATCGAGCGCCCGGAAAGTAAAAGAAGTCGATATATCCAATGAACTATTCTGATTCTCTTCACCCTCTCTTGTATCCACGTCAATGGAAGATAATGAGTACGTTTCGGCATACGACTTTAGTGCAGCGGCGCGGTCTCGCATAGCGTCTAGTCGCATTCTCGTTTCTTTCAACGATTCGATAACCTCAGAGGGAAGAACGCTCTCATCCATAATTTCTTTACAGGTTGGTCCTCCTGGTAGTTGTTCAAACATTTCCTCGCTGCTTTTCTCTAAACTTTCGGATTCTGACTTTAAAATCGCGATGCTTGCTTCGTCATGTATATCCAAGTAAGTTTTCGCGTCTTCCAACGCCTTGCCGTGTTGCTCTATGGCGACGCGCAAATCGTCAAGTTTAACCTGGTCGTGCGCTGGAATCTTCACCAAGTGCGTCATTGCTAGCGAGTACATCGTTTCAATAGACGTAGACTCCATCTCGAACGAAGGGAACGTTTCTACTGCTTTCATCACAGTTCGTTTATAGCGAACACTCTCGTCGAGCTCCTCTGACGCCACTTTTGCTCCTTCGTCATTGCTAGTGTCCACTATGACATCTTCCATGTCCATACCAACCTGATCACTTCCACCCCCATAATTTACGCCGTCTCTGTTCACTTTTTCGCCGTCAATTTCTTCTCGTCTCGTCTTGGGATAGTTGCGCAACACCTCCGTGGATGCTTCCAATGTGCCAAGTAAGGCTACGGTTTTTGCTTTTGCTGTCGTAACTAATCTCTCTTTCACTTTAACCGCGGCTTCGGTACAGATTGGCGTTACAATCTTCTTAATCCTAGAAGTGTCGACGTGTAGTGCTCCTATTTGGTGTGATTTCTCGATAGAAGCGATATCAGTAGCCCATCCAGTGACAATCGAAAGCGCCGAAGTAAAGTCCTCCGTCGACGGTTGCTTACTCTTGCCTTCCACTTTCACGAGTTCTCGAGTCGGATTCGTTTCGCCAAAATCGTATATTGCGCGAGCATTTACGAATTCTGTCCTTTTGCAATACTCCACGGCTTTATAGAAATCTTCGTGAAGTTTAGATCGCGTCTTTTCCAACGCTTCCAACGCTCGTTCGCTCTCTTTAGCTATCTTCGACGCCGAAAACGTTTGTGCGAGAAATGGCACGTCTGCATCCGCTGGAAGCGAAGTTGCGGCAGCGCTCAAAATTCTAGGCATAGCATTCACAACCTGCAACGAATGCGAGCGTGAAGACGTCTCAATATTCTCCAGCAATACATCAAGCTCTGGTGTCAAAGTGGTGGTGACGCCGGCAGTTGCTGGAAACAAGGCTTCTACAACAAACACTCCGTCATTGTTATCCTCTTGCGATTGTACTGCATTTATTTCATTGAACACCGTTTCCGATACTTTAATGACATTCTCCGCGAGTTGAGACGTTACGACTAAATCGCAAAATCTTGTAAAATGACCCAATCGATTCTTCTCCCTTTCGAGTATTTTTCGCGTTTTCTCGCGCATTCTCATTTTCGAAGCTTCCTTGGCGAGCGAAATGGAGGAAGACAATGACGGCGCTGGAACCATTAGTGATGCTGATATATAATCTTCTTGATTATCATTATCATTACCATTCTCCGCTTCCATCCTATCCGGTTTCTCTCCATCTTCGTCTCCCTCCATTCCTATGGAATCTGTTTCAATGCCACCTAACATAGCCCAGCTTCTCATGATTGACGTGTTCACTCTATTCGCCACTCTCGTCGCCTCTTCTACTTTCACATCGATTATCGGCTGCACGACTTTTACTATGTGCGTATCGCAGTGCGTCCTAAACGCCTCCACGGTATACGTAAATCCATCCCGTTTCGGCACGAATGACGTGTCATCAATCGCGCTCGCAATCGCAAACAATTTTTGCATCGCCGGCGCAAACATTTCGGAGGCCACAAACGCTCTCCTCTCAATTTGAATCCTTGTCTTCTCAAATAATCTTCTCCTCACCTCTGCTCTCCAAATCCGTATCGCCTTCCTCTCCCTATACCTCGCGTACGTCGAGAAACACCGCATCGCGCGCACCAAATGCTTTTCTCGCATCCACTCCGACAACGAGTAGCACTTGCTCGGCGACCCATCCGCGGGATGATGCACCACCGCCGTCGCAGAAATGATGAACAAATCCTCTTTAAACGTAATCAAACATCCACTCCTTTCTTCCCGTTCTCTTCTCTTTCTTTCCTTCACATCAATTTCAATCAAAGAGTACGCTTCGTAGGGTTCTTTCCCACGCGACACAACGCTCTTTTCGTACGACTTCTTCCGTTCGCACATGAAAAACTCTTTCTGCGGTCGTTCGCCTCGATCTGCGCACGTTAAGTAATACAAAATAATCTCTTCGTCCGTTTTCTTCTCGTCGCTCTCGTCGCCGTCTTTCTCCACCTCCTCTCCGTCTCCTCTTTTCAGCTTCTTCCCTCCTCTCGTCGAGAAGTCAAAACTCGTCGCCAGGTTCCTCACGTCGTTCCGCCAGACCGCGCTTCTCATTCTCCTCCGTCTGTGGTGCTCGTGGTCGAGCGACGAAAGGCTCGTCGCGTCGACCAACATCTCGTCTCCCCTCCTCTCCGTCTCTCTTCTCCGAGGGAGGTCGACGCGCGGAAGAGAATGGAGACGCGCAGCGGAAGAGAGAGAGAGAGAGAAAGTCAAACTTCTCGACGCGCTGCTATTTTTGTCTCGTATTTTTGAGAAGAGTTCAAAAAATACCCCTCGATTTTTGTGTTTGGGGTATCAGTCGTGTTTTTCTCCTTTCGTGTTTTTCCTCCTTTCTTCTCGATGCTCGAAAGCATTCATTCCTGAGAGACAAAGACGAAAGCATGACGCGCTGACGAAAGAGAAAGAGAAAGAGAAAGAGAAAGAGAGAGAGGAAGAGAGAGGCGAGAAGAAGAAGAAGAAGAAAAAAAGAAGAGTTTGAAGCGAGGATGAGCGAGCGAACTGGGTCTTCCGTGCTGACCTCTTACCCGAACCAAACGCTGAAACCAATTGGAGCGAGACGCATTGGTGGCGGCGAATTGGAACTCGACGCATCCGCTCGAGAACACGTCCATCGCCAACGCGAGAACCGAAAGCGCTTACTCTCCGTCTTAAAATCCAGCAAAGCGAACGTCCGGGCGACGAAATTGCGGGACGAAATCGCGTTGCTCGAAAAGCTGTGCAAAAATTCCAAGAGTCAACACCGACGGTCGAAATTGTTTCAAAGTTTACGAAGGGTGGTGAAAGAGTGCACATTTTTGCTGAAAACGGTGAACGCGTACGAGGCGATGGGGAAACTGGAGAAGAATTTGAGAGAACATTTTGAGGAAGAGAAAAAAGATAGGAGTAGAGAGAAAGAAGAGATTATGGTGCCGTCGAGAGAGCAGTTGGCGGTATGTGTGAACGCGTTGAGAGCGACGGCGTTTGGTATCAGCGGTAGGGGTATTCGAGAGAAGATTGCGACGTGTGGGATACACGCGACAACTGAGATCTCGAGGTCGTTTTTCGTGCCATTTGCCACGGTGGTGTTGAGTTCAATCGCAAGGGTACAAGTTCTGGTGTTTCAATGGTGCGCTGAGTGCGCGGAGTTGCACAACGTGCTCGCTGGTTTGGGAGGGTGTATGCCATCGTCTTCGTCTTGTTCCTTTGAGGTGGAGAAAGCGACACCGAAAACGAGCGCGTTTAAAGAGGAGTTGGTTGTCGAATGGGAGAGCGAAAAGAAAGGGAAAAATGACAAAGAGGAATACGAAGAAAACAACACGAAAAGTCGATTCAAAGATGTCGTACCTCGAGTGCGAGCGTTTGAGTCTGGGAACGACATTCGCGAATGGGACAAAGCGTGGGCTCCGCTCCTCGTTACATCTTCATCTTCTTTCATTCCTGCTGCAATACAAGGAGAAAGTACCATTAGTACAAAAAATAGAGTAGCAAACGAGGAGGAAGAAGAAGATCTCGGAGCGAAAATCGAACGGGAGGGGTTGTCTAAGTTACCGACGAAATCGTCCTTGGCGACGACCACTGTTTCATTAGGCTTAGGAGCCATCCCTTTAGTAAACGTTGATAAAGATTTGCAAAAGAAAATGGCACATTCTGATCCAAAATACAGAGATGCACAAGGCCGAGACGCGTCCGGTAAGCGCTCGCTCGACGCCATGATGACGAAGAAGGAGAAAAAGTTGAAAAAGAAGGAGGAGTTGAAGAAGAAACAAAAGTTAGCGGTGGATCCAGTCGAGCGATTGAAAGCTATATTCGAAGGATAGAGAATAGAAGTTAGCATGTAACAAAAGCAATAGAAATTGTGTATGTATTTCATCAGTTGTAGTTTCGTATCAGCGTATATAAAGAGTAAAAATACATCATCGCTAGGTATCCGCGACGCCAGTTGCGAGATCAAAGAAAAAGTCAAAGGGAAGCGAGACCGACAAATTTTACGAGTCCTTTTGATACCCAGGGAACTTTTGCCCAAAAGTCCTCACTCACGCTCTGCCTGAGCGTCATATCGTCCGCGAGAACCGCTGCGATGATTACAATCCAACCGAATATCCAAAATTGAACCATCCTTACGCATATCGCGAATAGTAGTTTCGCCCATTGGCGATATTGTTTCCTCTTCGGGGTGCAGAAGGCAGAGTCTGTTGCCGCGAACCTTTTCTCACTTTCTCCACGCGCGGCCAAAACCAACGCGTCTTCGTACCCAACTTCCTTTGCAATCTGATCCAACGCAGCTTTCACGTACTCAAACCTCTTCTTTTTCCTTTCCCCTTCGTCCTCTTCTCCTCGGTCAATCTCGTCGTCGCTTGAAGCAATATTCCGGTACAAAACCACCCCTTCCTCGGTCTCGCACGCCTCCAACGTCTCCATCAACTTTAAAAGTTTTATATTTGCGCCCTGTGCCGCATCCATCGCTCGTTTCGTCTCCTCTCGTAAAGTGTCTTTGACGTTCGAAAGTCTCGTCGAGAAGAGTTCGAGCAGGTCTCTTTTCTCTTTATTTGTGGTCTCATCTCCTCCTTTTTCCAAGCGCGCGACTCGCTCTCTGAGAGACGCGTTTTCTTTCTGTTGAGCGAGCAATGCCATTTCGAGTTCTTTCAGTCGCTCTGAGATCGTTGATGTCATCTTCTTTTGAGGATGAGGATGAGGAGGAGGAGGAGGAGGAGGAGTGTTAGGTTTTGCGTCTTTTTGCGTCTTTTCTTCTTCTTCTTCTTCTTCTTCTTCTTTTTCTCTCGTATTTTGAAGCGCCCAAGACGATAAAGTCGTCGTCGGCGACGCGTTTGAATCGCCGTCTCTCTTCTCCTCTGATAAAGACGCAGAAAACGACGACGAGAGAGAAAAGTTGACCGCGGTGGACGAGTCGTCGGAGAGAGAAGAGGAAGAGGAGGACATTATTTTACAAACTCTCCTCGTTGCGGTCGTGCAAAAAATGAAGAAGAAGAAGAAAAAGAAGAAGACAGAAGAAGAGACAAGACAAGAACTTTTGACACCGGTACCATGGTTACTGGTAGTACTTTCATTATATTTGATAAAAATAACTACACCTATGTACCTACCTTACTTAGCGTGTTTACTACGCGCACATGCAGAGGCGCTCTATCATCTAAGTTATATCATTCACACATAGTAATCCGTTCGAAAATGATCATTCTTCCGTGACGAAAAATTCGTGTGAGTTACCGTACCCAACACCGCAAAACAGCAAACCATACGGCGGCGCCGGTGGCGCCAAAGCCATTCGATCTCCATTTCGAGCGAGTTCGAGAAGAACGTCTTCGTTGAACGCTTCTGTTTGATTAGTATTTGAGAGCAAGGCTTCTCTACATGCGGTGGAGACTATGCAACGGACCATTTTGCGAAGAAACCTATCGGCGACGAGCTCGATGGCGATGCATTCGAGAGCTTCTTCTTCTTCTTCTTCTTCTTCTTTTGTTGCGGCACTCATATTATTGGATGCTTCGAAAAGTAAGGACGTTTCTTTATATCTTCGGTCGCGGTATCTTTTTCCGTACGAATTCGTTGCTTTCATTTGAAACTTTGGAATCGATATGGTTTTAGCGCGCGCATAGAGCATTTTGCACTCCGTCGCTTTACCTTGCGCCGTATCTCTGGCATACGCGTACATGTCGATGGTTTTGTTTTCAAACTTGCGCAACATTCTATCGAGCAACTCGCAATCAATCGTGTCATTGCCATATTGAGTAAATACATCTAAATCTTCATCGTCTTGCTTTTTTCTTTTGGCTACTCTTCTCATCTCTTCCTTCACTTCGTCGACGTCCAACGCCCTCTTTGGCACTATATACACGTACCTTCTCCATGTCGCCGAAAACGACGCGTGCCATTCCGCGTTGACTCGAAAACACTCCAATGCCCTCAAATACCCTCTCTTACCAACTTCTGTAGACTCATTAATTGCTCTCCGAATCAATTCGCACTTTTCCTCCTCCTCTCTCTCATCTATGTACCTCCTCTCCAAATGATCCTTCGCGTCTCTAAAAATTTGTACAATTTGCCCGGCGCCGGAGACGTTTCGATCTGTCCTTCCGCTTTGGTAAACGATCGGATGCTTTTCCTTATCGAACCCTTTGCAATGTTCGCCTAAACTTTCTCGTATCGTCGCCACCACGCTTGCATTTCCAGGCGTCCATTGATCCCCATAAAATCTCTCGTTGGAATGTTTACTCGTGTCGTCCATGTTTTTATCCCACGCGAACGAGGCAAACGCGATGCCGAAATACTTCAATCGAACGCAATATTTTGCGCGTTTGCTGTTTTTAGTTTGAATAAAGGCATAACAAAGGGTCAGTAGAGTACATCCAAAACGAGGGAGGCACTCGAGACTGTGCAAAGAGGAAACATTGATGCGCGCGCATACCACACATACCTCTCCGTCTGTTTTTGATGGCTTCTCTTCTTCACGTCTCTTACGTTCTCTAAAGTCTTCTCCACGGAAAAGTTAAAAGGCAAATCTGGTTCCGCGTCTTTTATGCCAAACGAAGACAACTTCCTCTCGTCTCGTACAATCGCCAACACGAATCGTTCCACGGAAAGCCAGTCGCGAAAATCCATCGATCGCGCGTTGTGGAAAGCGGAAGGATTTGTCAAATCTTCTTCCGTCGATACCACGCCTTCGACGCGCATTGATGTCGACGAAGACGAAGAAGAAATATTGCGGACGGGCGTCGGAGAGGAACAGCAGCAACTCGTAGTATTTTTCTTTAACGATACCGCCGACGCGGCCGAGGAAGGACAAGAGACGAGAAATTTTGCGCGCGAGAACATGCTCCGCGCGTCGCGCTTTTTCCTTCCCTTTTGTGCCGCCAAAAAAGAGAGTAAAGTTTCCAACTGTTTTTCCTTTCCCCGGACAAAACGTCTCCACCATCCTCTTTTGAACGAGCGATTGGAAGGCAGGCATGAGCGCGTCGTCGTCGTCGTCGTCGTCGTCGTCCTCTGGCGATGCTTCATCGGAAGACGATTCAGACGACAAAGAGCGTTTCGCATCCTCCTCCTCGGACGACGACGACGACGACGACGAGAGAGCAAACACCGCGGAAAAAGAAAAAGAAGAAGAGCTCTTTTACGATTCCAATTTAGACGACAAAGATGAAAAGTTTATCCGAAAAAGGAACAACACCGACGCGATTCTCTCCTGTCCAGCGTGTTTTTCTACCGTCTGCACGCAATGCCAGCAACACTTGACGTTCGATCTACAATATCGAGCGATAGAGAGTTTTGGTACCAAAATTTCCACTTCGGAAGTTTTAAAAGACAAACGTAGTTCGTTTAAAGGACGAAAAGTCGTGTGTGAAGCGTGCGAGGAGACGGTGGCGATTATCGACGAAGAAAACGTGTACCATTTTTTCAACGTCATTCCGTCCAATTGATTTTCTGTGCACTTGCGCGGTGATTTTGTTGTACTTCCTCAACAAACTGTTGGATGTGAGAGTCTCGAAGAGTTGTGCGAAAATACGCGCCTGCTGGCGAGAGTCAAAAATAAACTAATATGCAAGAAGTTTGACCGAGAGAATTTGAGAGTTTTTTCTTGAGGTTTGAACGCGCGCTCCGGTATAAAAAGATATGAAAGAAGAAGGAGAAGAGAATGTACTCGACTCTAGTGCTACGCCGCCGCCGCCGCCGCCGCCGCCGCCGACGACGACGACGCTTCAATACTCAAACAGTATTGGCGCTCATAAGACTAAAGTTGAACGAAGTTTAACTTCTTCGTTTTCGAGTAGAAATAACAGAAAAAGAAAGAAACTTCAAGCGCAAAAACTGGATGCGTCCGCTTTACCAACAGCTCGTTTGTATCAGTCGTTCTCCGATTGGAAGTACATCGCAACGTTCGCCTCGGTCGCGTTAGTCATGGTGAGCGTATTCTTCATATACCTCTCCCTGGCCGCGTGGTCGAGGTGCACGAAAAACATCTCCTTAGATTTACAAAAAGACAAAGGGAGAGAGGAGTTGGTGAAGACATGGCTGACGTGCACGTACGCCAGAGAGATTGGAAAATCGTACAAACCATGGAGATGGGACGATTTCGCTGTTTTATTCGTTCGTTTATGCATGATCACGCAATTTGGCGAGGTCGTGTTTCACCAAATGGCTGGGTGGCACGTCTCGCGGTTTCGAAATTGGCGAACGAAGATTTGCATGTATTCGTTCGGTTTGTATAATTTGACGTATTTAGGAATGATGGCTATTCTTGGGTTTAGTCATAAATATACGCACTTAACGTGTACTTACCTCTTTCTCGTTCTCATGTGGAGTGGATTGTCCGCGTCAGATTTTTGGTCCACTAAAGGCATTTCCTACGGGTTCGTGTATATTTACTTGATGTCGATTATAGGGAAAAATGTGGTTGAGTTTTTCTTAATTGTCATGAGCGACCAATCCGTTTCTCCGACGATGAAACTTTTCATTCGGTTTGGGTTAGACCCAATTTTCTGGGAGCTCGTGAGAGGAGCAGAAAGGCATTTTGCGCGTTTAAATCCATCGCCCGGGCCATGTTTACAAATTCCGTATTACCTCTCCTTTGCGTTGCAACAGGCGTTTTTTTCAAGGTACGTGATGTTCCTTTTAGCCGCGGATGGAACTGTAAAATCGATGACCACCGTGCAAACGATTCTTTCCTTGCACGAACTCATGATTGCGTTGACGACGAAAGATCGCGACAAATATATAGCTCGAGCGTTTCTAGGCAAACAAACCGCGGAGGCGTTGCTGACAACGCAAAAGCAACACGACATTTTAGCGATGAACTCCATAATTTCCGCGTTTGCGGAAATAGCAGCTATTATCGTCATCTCTGTATACTTGTACGTCTTTAGAATGGCCAAAGCTGGGAACGAATCTATCGTTTCTCTAAAGTCTTACGGGGTTCAAGCGGTCAACTTGATTGCGATTGAAATCGCATTGTCGTTTTTGACTGTGTACGTCCAACAGCGGTTCCACGGCATGCGACATAAAAGCATGTTTCCGAAAATTAAGAAGAAACAAAAAAAGAGTTCAAAGAAAGAAAAGGAAGGAAAGAAGCAATGGTTCGGGGGCGTTCGTGGGTTTCTCGAACAGCCCCCGTACGCATTTTACGTGTTCATATGGGTGGGTGTCATGCTTGTCCATAAAATCACCACCTACTTGGTCGGCGGTCAATTTCACCGGTATTTGTGCCCGCGAGTGGACGAACGCGATGGGTCCATATACACGTTTCAATGTACCACTGAGGATCTGGATTTAGCTCCAGGTGGTTTTTATTTCAACATGCGCGGATTTTTGGTTCAAATGCTTGATTTTCCAGTCGCGAACAGCGAGGAGAAATTTTATCGAAACACTTCGCAAAGTTGGGCCTACGATTGATTTATTAATTCGTTGATTAGATGCGTAATGAGGAGTGATTATTAGAATAAAGCTCGGCGAATATTAAACTTTTTACGCCCATTCGATCGGGAACACTTCAGCCTTCGGGTCGTACTTCGCCGCGTATTCTTGCAACCCCTTCCACAAGTTTGGCTCGACGCCGATTGTCCCTTTCTTTTTGTTTTCGGCGGCCAACACGTCGCCTCTTTCGCCGGGTAAGTTGATCGAGCTCACACCCTCCTTCTTCTCGGCGTTCTTCACGCGGTCCATCACGAACGCGCTTTGTTCTAAGAAACCGTCGTTGCCCAAAATCTTTGGGTCGATCGCGAACACCAAGTTACCCCAGTTCTTCGCCGCCTTCTTATCGTTGTACGCGGCACCGACTAACGGACCGGCCAACAACTCGATACACAAGGACAAGTTGCTCGACTTGTACCCGCAATCGAAGGTCATGATCGCACCACCATCCAACGCGGCGTTCGCATCGGTGGTCATGTTCCCATCCTTGTCTTGCGCGACGTTCGGCGGCAATGGCTTACCACTCGTCTTGGCTTCCAACAACCCAAAGAATGCGTACGCCGACGTCGCCATATCCAAAGTCATCGGCTCACCGCCTTTTCTCGGAATGGAGCATCCAATCGGGTTGGTCCCCAAAATCGCTTGCTTCGATCCAGCCGGCGCCACAAACTCCGGCGATTGCGCCAAGACAACCCCAACCATACCTTGGTCGCCAATCTTCTTCGCGTAATACCCCAACGCGCCGGTACTCGTAAACGTGTGGTTCGTCCCGACGACCCCGACGCCGTGCTTCTTGCACTTGTCGATGGCAATCTCCGTCGCTTTGTCCAACACAATCATGCCGTGATTGTTACCGCCGTCGATAGCAGCAGATAATGGGACTGGTTCCGTGATTTTCACCGGAGTCGCGTCCGGGTCTCGGGCGATGCCGTTCGTGGTCACTTTGATGATGCCTGTATTTTTTTTCGTACAAAAGAGTTTAGGTACGAAGAGTTTTAGTCACACGCAACACAAACACAAAACACACACACACAGGACGAAAAGATACAAAACGTGTGGAAAGGGAGAAGAGGACAGCGAAAAAATTTATGAGCAACGAATGTCTCCGCGTCGCCGGCACGCACCTTGATTGTTCCCTCTCAACTGCGCGTACATCAAGATATCCAAGATGCACTCGGTCGCCTTATCGTCGTACCCGTACGTTTTGATCGCTTTTCGAGTGGTTTCGGTCAATTCGTCGATGGAGACGACGACGTCCTCCCCGGCTCGAACTTGCACACATCGTCGTCCCTTCGATGCGGATTGCCCAACACCTCCTCTCGAGGTGGAGCGCGTCGTCGTCCTCTTCGTCGTCGCAGACAGCGACGGCGCGAGGAACGTCGTTTTCGAGGCGGCGGCGGCAGTAAAACTCATCTTCTCTTTTCTTCTTCGAGTGTGTGCGCGCGCGTTGTTTGGCGTGTCGTGCTTTTGCGCGTACCGGTCTCACAGTTGATTGGAAATATCAAAAAAAAAGCGGAGCTCG
>CEPW01106043.1_pt1 | contig 22756 bp, 7 predicted proteins | sample 356211 | NCBI WGS metagenome assembly CEPW01 (sample SAMEA2620021, study PRJEB7988) | marine metagenome | biome: marine biome (ENVO:00000447); feature: deep chlorophyll maximum layer (ENVO:xxxxxxxx); material: "saline water (ENVO:00002010), including plankton (ENVO:xxxxxxxx)" | depth 25 m
CGTGTCTTGTTTTTTGGCGGGAAAAGAAACGAACAGATATTTTGTTTGAAAGTGCAGTCGATAGTCTGGATTGACTCGTGACTCGACTGGAGAGGGAGAGGGCGAGAGGGAGCGAGAGAACGACGGGGAGGGCGACGCGATGGGATCGAGGCGCGCGGTGGTGCGCGGACGTACGTGATGTGATGAATTCGATCGATGATGATGACACTATGGCGGGCGGGACTCGACGGCGGTGCGGGCGGAACAGACGCGAGCGACGGTCTCGAAACGCTTGGCGGCGCGTAGGAAGGCGCGTTCGCCGTCGCTGGATGAACGTTCGGTGCACCGCTCCAACGCGTGGACGGCGATGAGGGCGACGACGTCTTTCGGATCCAACTCGCCTTCGCTCGTTCTCGCCGCGGCGGCGCCCTCGAGCGCGGTTCGGGCGCGCTCCGTCGCCTCGTGCTGCGCGCGCGCGATCTCGTTGAGCTGTTTACTCGGTGAGTTCGACAGCAGCGACTCGACGTGCGCGGCGACCGACGCGCACGCCGCCTTGGCAGCTGCGCGTCGTTTGTTCGCTTCGCGCCGCGGCGGCGGCGTGCTCGGCGGCGACTCGCGCATCTTTCGCTCGCTTTCGAGCATCTCCAGAGCTCGGCGCTCGCCATCTCTCGCCTCCTTGACTAATTCTGCTTCTTTGACTAATTTTGCGTTCAGTTGATCGAAATCATTCGCCGCGGCGGCGATGTATGTTTCGACCCGTCTCAATTGTTCCTCTAATCTTCGAGCTCGCGCCTTGGCTCGTTTCGCCTCTCGTCGCTCTCTGTCCGCCCGAACGATCGATACGACCGTCTTGATCGCCCATCTCCATCGCGCGCGCGTCTGGTCCGCGTGCGCTTCACCCAGCGCGAGCATCAGGTCGGACACGTCTCGCGTCAGCGCGCCGATTTCTTCGTCAAACGTCGCCATCTGCTCCCTAGCGAACGTCACCACCGCCTGTTCGCGCTCGATCGCCGCGTCGCGCTCGATGAGGAGCGCGATGGCGCTGCGCGCGTTCTCGTCGATCGCGCGCGTCTCCGCGTCCGACACCGACACCGCGAGCGCGCTCGAACGATCGTCATCCTCTCGAACTCGAGACCTCGTCGACGGCGTGAATCGACTGACCGGGGACGCGAAGAGCGTGCACGACGTCGATTCCTCCGCCCCGTCGTCGTCGTTCACATCGTCAGTCACGTTGAGCGACAGCGACGCCAGCGCGGGTCGCTCGCGCGACGCCATCGACGGCGGCGATGTGACGTCGAGCGCTCGGCGACGCCGACAGTTGTTCCCCCGCGTAAACCGTCGCGACGCCCATCACCCGAATGGGGACGTCGCGACGCCGTCGTCGCCGGAAATGAGCGCCGCGATGAATGAAATCACGCTGGGATCGGTCAGGAGCGAACTCAGGACGGTGTTTCCCGTGAGCGTCGTCAATAGCGATTCCGGTTCCATGCCGAAGAGCGCGGCGACGGACGTCGCTCTCGCGAGACGGTCTCGCATGATGCTCGCGCGAACGGCGGATTCCTTGTCGTCGGACGACGAGTATGAATCGGTCCGATCGACGTCGGTGAACTCGTCGAAGGATGCCGACTCGACTCTGGGCGCGGCGCTCGGGAACGTCTCGAGGCTGGAAAAGAGACTCGTGGTGGCGGCGCTCGAATCCGAGCCGCCCGCGGCTTGCGCGCTGACCTCGACCTGAGACGCGTCATCGGAACGATGAAGAGGTGACCACACTGTGTCGATGACTTTTGCGCCGGTTCCAGATAACAGCGCTCGTCTTCCGCTCGCGAAAGTCTGCGACGACTGGTCTTGGAACGTGGTGGGCGCGAAGTCGAAACTACTTACTCGAATCGCGGAAGCACCGACACAGTAAACAGAGACCAAAATCCAATAGGAAACGACCGCAATAGTCTTCTTCGTCATCGTGGTGATTCTGAGTATCGAAATGCGGACGCAGGTCCGCTGCGCACGCCGAGTGGAGCGAGAAAAACGGTGTGTCTGTTTGTATCCTCGGAAAAACAAACTACGTGCAATGGCGGAAGAAACCGCACGCTAGCGGAAGAAGCGCACACGCGTGGCAAAGTATGTTGGGTTCCCAGTTCTGGAGGCTCGGTTCTAAATCCCGCGCGTCGTGTCTCGTCTTCGTCGTCGTCGCACTCCACTGTTCAACGCTTTGTGTTGCGCAGCCAACCGAAGCTCCTCAGATGAACTCTGTAGAAACCCATCAGCACCACGGGAGAAGTCTAAAGCAAATACTCGCACCAGTCAGGTATAGCTTGGTACCGTTTCGCGACGCGCTGTACAATCTCGGAGAGGCGATAGTCGACCTGGCTCTCGTACCCAAACAGCTGGAGTGGGTCGACGCCATCAACGCTCGCGTCCGAGAACACGCGGACGACGAGGCATACGGCGAGACAACCAACGATTACGGCGCGATGGATTACAACTACGATGCGCTAGCCGATTACGACGTAGAGAGAGTCGAGTAATTTAACGCCGAGCTTTCTTTACAAATCGTCTCGAATCAATTTTTCCTAAATTTACCATCTCTTTGGCGAAATGATTTATATCTACGTGTCCTCCTCCGCGGCGCGCTCGCACAGAAACAATGATAATATTGCTGACGGAATGTCGTCGCTTACTCCTTTTGCACTTCAAGAGAGAACGTGCACTGAGCTTGCTTGTGGAACTTGGCGCCGATTTCATACGTGCCGACGGTGGAAATCTCAGGAACATTGAAGCACTTCTTGTCCAACTCCTTACCAGTTTGGCCCTTGATCGCTTCAACGACGTCAGCAGCCGTAACAGAGCCGAAAATCTTGTCGTCTTCACCCACAGTCTTCTTCACGACGAACTTGCCGATCGTCGTGAGCGCCGTCGTGAGCGCCTTCGCATCCTGCACCTCCTTCGCCTTGGCGGCAGCCGCGGCCGCAGCCTTCTCTTCGAACTCGGCCATCAATTCCGCGCTCACCTTGGTCGCCAAACCTTGCGGCTCGAGGTACGAACGGAAGAAACCGTTGGAGACCTCGACCATGTCGCCCTCTTGGCCGACGTCGGACGTCTTGAGGAGGACAGCCTTGGTCTTCTTCGCGGCCTTCTTGTTAGCCTCGACGACGAGACCGACGCGGCCGCTGGATCGCGGAAGCGAGGCGGTAGTGTTGGAAACCTGTACCGAATTAGCACGTCGACGTTCTGGTCAGTCACCGCATTCTCTGGAAAGAATCGTCATCTCGCGCGGAAGCGCGCCTTAAAGACCTAACCCCCCACACCCTGTGCACCATCACACTCGCCGTGTGTCGTCGCCGCGCGCCTCGACATCGGTCCGACCGCCGATGATCGAGCTTTAAAATATTTACGGCGGTACCACCGCTCGCGATTCGAGCCTGACCGCGCCGACCCCCTCACTCGCGCCGTCGATGCCCCGCGCGACGCTCGACAAACCCTCAAGCGCGCCCGTCCGGTTGATTCGAGCGATTCGAGCGACCGAACGACGCGATGGGCGCGACGACCGTCGACGCGCGCATCGCAATAAAGTCTTCACGCACCTGGTTCGGCTTGAACGCCCGAAGGCTCGCGTACGTGGGCGCGTTGACGGTGAACATCGTGCGACGGGTAGTGGCGCAGCCACGTCGGCGTGTTCGTTTCGTGGAAACACAGGTTCCGTAGTGTGAATCATTTTCGCCCAAGAAGAACAAGAATGAGGATGAGGATGAACAAGACGGCGGAGACAAGCCGCGTCGTCGACGACGACGACGACTCGGCGCGAACCCCCGCTCGGTCGGCGTCGCGCTGGTCGACTCTTTCACTTCGTTTCGAAATCTCGCGGTGGACGTACGCCGCGAGCGCATCCGCCGTCGGACATTCGAAGGCGGCGGCGAGGGGCAGCGTCAGAGCGAAATCGTTTTGTATCGCCGCTCGGAGCTCTGCGGCGGAGAGCGAATCCATACCCATCTCTGAGAGGAGTTCGGTGCCTGAGACGTTTTCTGAGCCAACTATCCGCGCACATTCAGATTTGACCTTGTGTTGGATGGATTCGAGCGACAAGGTGCGTCCGGTCGGTTTTTTCGGAGCTCTCGAGTCGCCTTTAGTCGACGCGGTCGTTTTCCACGACCCGACCGCTCGGTCAAACGGTCTCTTGAAGACGGCTCCAAAGATACGAGAGGTGTTTAAAAGAAAGTTCCCATCGCATGTGGCTCCTTGATGAGAGAAGCATCGTGAAGAACTGTCCTCGGTAGTCCTGTACGTTTTGCACGCTCGTAAAACACCCGGTCCGTGACTTGTCGTTTGAGCGGACAACGCGCTCTCAAGGCAGCACGGATTTATTCTGTACTCTAGATATGCTTTCATTCTGCACTCATTCACACGTAAGAGAACACTCGAGATGCTCGTCTGTTTCTTTCGCGGCATCCATCGTGCTCGTCGAGAGATACTATCGTCGCCGCCGCGAGTGAACGTGCACGCGAGCAAGCATCGCATGTGCGGGATGCGTTCATCGCGGAATATCTCGACCGAACTCGACTGTGCGTTGATCGCGATTGTAAACGACTGGATCCCATTTGTGACCAAAGGCAAGGCTGTGAATACAGCCGCATCACACGCTACAGTTTCGCATGAAAACAGTCTCGAAGCCGCGTTTGCCAATTCTAGAAAGCCCGAGCTCGGGAACAACGACTCTCGGGACTCTCTGGACTCGTAGCCGAGCAAATGACCATGCAGTCGCGGATCGACACAAACTGAGAAATACATTCGATCTTCATGCGAGCCGTTGAACGTTCGAAGATGCGCATATAATTTTGGAAGTGGCCAAAATCGAGATCTCGAGAAGAGCGCTCTGTATTGACCTCGCAACAAAACATCTCTGGAGACAAGGCGCAGTATCGCATTCGCATTCGTTCCCTGAAACGCAAAGCCAGAAATGGATGTCAATGTGGAATCGTTCGTACAGAATTGTCTCGGCGCGTGCGCAACAGCCTTTGAAGTGAAAACACCCTCAAGATGTGGCGACATCAAACGCAAGTGGAGAATCAGCGAGGTTCTTGACTTGACGAGTTTCTGCGTCTCGTGGATTATCGAGACGATACCCGCCGCCGTTTCCGTGTGGCCGACGTGCGATTTCACCGCTTCGAGCACGGGTGCGCAGTCTTCCACAGCCCGTTCCAACGCGCTCATGGCGGCGCCAACCTCAATCGGGTCGCCGAGCGCGGTGCCCGTGCCGTGTAATTGAAGTACGCCGACGCTGCTAGACGTCATGCCGGCTATAGTCGCTGCTGTGCGAATGACCACTTTTTGCGTAGGCCCATTCGGGGCCGTTAATGACGAGCTTCGACCATCTTGATTTACCGCCGTACCTGCGACGACGACATCATTCACGTTCATCATTTCATCTTCACTCAACGTCTCCATCGCGAGAACTCCCCGAGCTTCAGCGCGCACGTAGCCATCCGCACAGGAATCTAGTGTTTTACATCGTCCATCGGGTGCGATCATGCCCGAGGAATGAAACACACCGGTGATGTGTTCACTAAGAATGGCCTGCACTCCACACGAGAGAGCGCGCGCCATCTCGCCGCTCTTCATACCAGACGCCGCAGTGTGGGTCGTGACGATTGAACTTGAACAAGCCGTATCGACACTGACAGATGGTCCTCTGAAATTGAAGACGTAGGAAATCCGACCCGCGGCGACGTTGAGCGATGTACCGCTCACCAAGTAAGGATGGAGCGCGTGCTCGTACCGACGCAGCACTTCGTCAGCGTAATCGCAGGACGCGATTCCCACATAAACTCCAGTACATGATGTCGCGGCATCGAGAGCGTCGCCGTGTGAATGAGCACCACCGGAGATTGATTGCAGAGTCCCCTCCAGCAATGATCGCTGCTGTACGTCCATGTAGAGCGCTTCGAGCGTAGAAATCCCGAAGGCGTGTGAATCAAAGAGGAGATAATTTGAAACAAATCCGCTGAAGGGTGCAATGTGCAAATTGTAACCGATCGCGCGATTAGAGTGATGCTCTTGCACTGCCTCCTGATAAAAGTCGTGGTTCCACCGATGAAACGGAACGCAGCGAATACCGTCTGCGTCGGGTGGACGTAGTGCGACAATGTCAAAGTTTCGAATAACGACAGCTCGTGGTGGAGGCGCCGCCGCAACAGTCGTAGGATATGATCTCTTCTTCGTAACTGTAACTGCCCCGATTTCGTCAGCGACGAATGCGGCCAAGTCGCGCACGGTTGGGAAATCGAACGCCGCAGTCGGCGGGAGGTCTATCTCAAACTCATCTTCGATTCTTTGTTTCATCTCCTGACCCGAAAGGCTATCAAGACCCGCATCCATGAGAGGTTCATTTTCTTCTACATCGCGACCAATTACGCTACTAGTTATCTCCCGCACGCGCGCTTTGACGTGGGCAATCGTCATCCCAGAGTCATTTTCTTCCGCGACTTCTTCCGCGCAGCTGTTACTACCCACTTCCCCGAAGACGTAATCTGCCAGGGCGGCTACCGACGGGAAGTCAAACGCCGCCGTGACCGGAAGTTCAACCTCGAACTCTTCTTCAATCTGAGATTTCATCTCTTGGCCGCTTAGCGAGTCCAATCCGGCATCCATGAGTGGCTCTTCGAACGAAACCTCTCGGCCTATGACTCGATCCGCGATGCTCTTGATTTTCGCACGAATATCAGAAATCGATCGATCCCCCGCGTGTGTCCTTGCTTTTGTTTTCTTCGTCGATGATTTTTCCCTCTTCTTTCGCTTCACCGCGAGATCACGGAATATTCTCGGAATGATGGGGAAATATTCTACGAATTTCTTAAAGTCGTACGGCGTCGCGACGACGTTGGCGATGGCCCGATGCGACATGACGCGACTTAAGACTTGCATTCCTAGCTGCGGCGTGACGATACCTAAACCCATGGATTCCACCCTTTTTAGCACTCTTTCATTCGCCATGCCCTCATTTGACCATGCTCCCCACTGGATTGAGCTCATAGAGTATCCTTGCGTGCGTCTCGAGCACGCGATGGAATCCAAACACGCGTTTGCGGCAGAGTAATTCGACTGTCCAATAGAGCCAGTTAGCGCGGCGACGGAGGAACATTGAACGACACGCCTCACTACTGTACTCGAGGTGTATTTCTCCACCTTGTACCAAGAATCTACTTTCGCGCCGACGACTACGCGCACTGTGCGCTCTGTGTGTTTACGGAGTGACATGTCCTTCAAGATGCCCGACGCGTGCAGAATTTCATCGTTATCGTAAATCAACGTCGATCGCACGTCTTCAGTAAAGCTCGAGTCGCACTTACACACGCACACGTTCGTGAGAGTCGCTCCGTCGAATGTTTTACTTCGACCGCTCCGACCGAGTAGTTGTAAATTCGCTCGATTTTCGGCGTCTGTGTCTACGTGTTCACTGTATCCTTTGCCAATCGCGCCCAAACCTCCGGTGATGAGCACGTTGCGATTTGGTTTGTGCGGTCTCGTCAATACAGGACGCATCGATCGAACAAACGTTTTCGCGACGGTGCGGCTCGCGAAGTGTAGCCGAGACTCAAACGTCATGTTGCCAGTCACGATGACCTCGTAAGACTCGCCAACAAACTGCAGAGACGCTTTCCCGGCTTCGACGTAACGAGTTCGTGTGTTATCGAAACGGATACTGTCTGTGCGAAGTTGCCTTAACTCTTGGCCCACTGTTCTGGCGAGTCCATGAATCGCGTCGTTGTTTTCCGTTCGTATGCTATTGATGTTGATTCCAGACGCCATGTTGCATTGGACAGAACTCATGGTGGCGAGCACGGCTTCACTCGCCGAGGACACCAATTCTCTCGTCTTTTGAATCGTACTCGGAGCACACGGATGACTCGCGAGCCAGAAAAGTTCATACAGTGTCCTGTGTCCTTTGATGACTTCTTTCGCGTGTCCGCGTCGCATGGCTTTGAGTTCAAGGCCGAAGACGTTCACGCGTTCGAGCCAATAACTGCTCGTGAATCCAAGCGCTCGCGCCGACAAAATCCGTTTCTTGTTTGATATTTTTTGAGAAGCATACGCTCGAGCTCCCACGGGAATCTTCAATTGTTCCGAAGAGTCAGCGTTCATGACAGCTCCGAGTTGCAATGAATTGTCTAAGCATCCAGGATTGACGACGTAATCTATGTGTTGGTCAGTGTCAAGCGCGCGAATCCAACCAAACACACAGCGATGATGCACTTTCTCACCGAAAGTAAAGTGTGTCGTCGGCTCGTAGACGTTTTTCACACCCGGGCGAATGAGGCAATTCATGAACACTGCATTTCCGATGCCGTTTTGCATGTCTAGACGGCCATTCGTCGAAAGAATTTTTGCCCCAAACGACGTGCTTCGCGTCGTAGACATCTGTAATGGCACGGGCACGCTGGAATTTAACACCACGCAGTTTGAGACCTCCAGAGCGCGCGCCAAACCACCGGCGAGCTCTTGAAACCCAGCCCCGGGGTAGAGTACCATGTCGAGGACACAGTGATGGAGCAAATGGGTGTGCACGCGCGAATCTATGCGCGCGACGAAATACGACGCACTTCCGCGTCTCATCGAGAAGGAGCCCAGCTGGGGGTGTAAAATCGGCAGAGGATAGAAGCGCTCGTCCTCGAATGCGAGACTCGTGGTGGAGTGCACGGAAACGTCTTCATCGTTGTGAACGTTTTGGATCGTGTTGGCATTCGTTCCTTGAAACGCAAACGAACTCACTCCGGCTAATTTCGCGCGACGCGCCAATTCTTGGCGCGGCACCGAGACGAACTCATTCTTTCCGATTATCGATGCGATGTGTGGATTCAAGGATCTCACGTGAAGTATCTTTTGCACGACATTATGTACCAACGAAATGCTGGGTTGCATCAGCGCCACCATGCCGCTCGCTGTTTCAGTGTGTCCGACGGCAGACTTCATGGCTTCGAGTACCAACGGGTCCATGTTTTGTCTACGAAGTACCGCGGCTGTCGCTCCGACTTCGATCGGGTCTCCCAGAGGGGTTCCCGTTCCGTGCATTTGGAGCTTTTCGACTTCAGCACCACTCACGCCCGACGCCTTCAACGCGTGTCGCATCACGGCTTGTTGCGAAGGCCCGTTTGGAGCCGTCAGCGAGCTTGATCTTCCATCTTGATTGATTGAGCTTCCAATAATCGCCACCCCTGACGTTCTCGAGCTATCATCCATGCGGTGCACTAAAAAGACCCCTCGCGCCTCGCCACGCACGTACCCATCCGCCGCTGCGTCCAACGTCTTACATCGACCGGACGGTGACAACATTCCACTACTGTAGAAGATACTCGTGACGCCCGGTCCTAAAATGGAAATCACGCCACAAATTTGAGCCGAAGTGCAGTCACCCTGACTGAGACCCTCTACCGTAAGGTGTGTCGCGACAATGGAAGACGAACACGCGGTGTCCATGGAAAAGCATGGCCCTCTCAAACCAAACAAAAATGATACTCTACCCGCGGCGACGCTAAGTGTGTTACCCGTAGCGATCCACGGATTCGTCGTGTTGTGCCAAAAGTGGTCGAGAACCTCAACTTGGTACTGCATCGATGATATAGCGACGTAGACTCCGCATGAGTCGCCCTCGATTCCGTCTTCTTTCATGTCTCGTGCGCCGAATCTCGTCACGGCGACGCCTTCCAAGATTGATCGTTGCTGCACGTCCATCAGTAACGTCTCGACACTGGCGATACCGAAGAGCGTTGCGTCAAACAATTCATATCCGATCAAGAAGCCACTGAATGATGGAATAAGAAGTTGTTCTCTCTCCCACCACCAGTTTGCGTCCCAGCGATGCGCTGGGATACGCGTGATGCCATCACCGCTATGCTCCGGAACGAGAAGTTGGGCGCTTGATATGTGCGCAAACACGTCTGAATACTGCTTTGATTTACTCACCGATACGTTTGAGTCAACAGAGCTAATATTCTGAGTATCGTGCGAGATGAAGGCACTCAAGGTCTCAATCGTCGGGTAATCGTACGCCACCGTGACTGGCACTTCAATACCAAACACGCCATCGAGCTCATTTTTCAATTCAGACGCCGCGTGGGAGTCTAAACCGGCTTCCATGAGCGGTGCGTTGACGGGAATATCACGCCCTATGAGTTGATGGATGATGGAGAGGACTGTTGACTGTACCTCTTGAACTGTTCTCTGCGACGATGACTTAGAGAGTTTTGGCGTCGACGCAGATGCGGTTTGATGCTGGTTGCGAGAATGGGCTCTGACTACGTCCTTGAACACTTCAAAAGCTGGTAATGCTTTCGAGATGCGTTGCCAGTTAAAGGGACTCACGGCGAGATCTCGACGAATCGGTAGTATGAACGCGGCTCGAATTATTTCAACGCCGATGCGCGGATCCAAGGCTCCGGCACCGATGCGCTCAAGTCTTCGCACTATGAGGACATCCCGCGCCGCCATGCCTATATCTGCCCATCCACCCCATTGCACGCTAGTTTCAGGCGCGCCGACACGACGTCGATTTCTTGACTCGGCGTCTAGCATTGCGTTTGCAGCGGCGTAATTCGCCTGTCCAGGATTCCCAGTCATCGACGCGATCGATGAGCACTTCAATATTCCATTTACGCGTTTTATTTGACTTGCACGGCGAATCCTCTTTGCAGCTATGGTCTCAAGAATCGTTCTGACGGTTTGGTTTGGCAACAACGAATCTTGCACCACTCCCGCGGCGTGTAAGACGTAGTATGCAGATTGATCTACACACCAGATTGGATCGTCAAATGTAAGCTCTGGGTCCGATGAATCGCGTTTAGAAGCAACGACGAGTGATTCTCGCCAATCGATCAGAGTATTGGCCCGACCCTTTCTTGAAAGAAGTGCGACGGACCACTTGTCACGGCCAAATCTATGCATAGCCTCCATACCAACCGCTCCTAGGCCTCCGGTGATGATCACGAAGCCTTTACGATTGTTTTCAGTGTGCGAGAAATGGGTGATTCCACACCTCGTGTGCCCTTTTTCCACTGGATTTGGCGCGTGTCGCAATCTCGTCTCCGAAACGACGAAAGCATCAATACGCATCTCGTGCAAGGCACCTGGTACGTGCACAAACGGCAGACTGTTGGCGTCTTTAGTGCGTAAAATGTTCAGCCATGTACTCTCGAATCGTACGTGTCGCATCTCTTGCGCCGCCGTACGTAAAACGGCGCGTCCAGCCTCTGAGGTCGAATCCGAGCCGCCCTCTAACGCCACTGACTCGATGTGACACATGACACTCTGCATAGTTTCAACCGTTCCGACAACGCTTCGACTGAACCGATTCTCTGCGAGTGATTGCGTCGATCCAGATTTTCTATCACTGGCCCCCTGCGCGCTGTTCACAGCGCGCACAAACTGCTTCAGTTCGTACGCATGCTTGAAGATTCCAGCTTTGGAACTAATTTTCGGCGCTGCGCGACGAAGAGTCTTCACTCGCAAATCGATGAATTGTGCCTCGCGTATCATGTGATTTTTGCCAGAAACCGCCGCCATCGCAGATGAACACAATGGCTTTGAGGTGGAGAAGTATGCCCCCGAGCCGAACGGTACTTTGATTTGAGTGTTTCCCATATCTATAACGGCGGCCAATTGTAGAGCGTTGTCCAACATCGCGGGGTGAGCCTTGTAACCGAGGTGTTCATCGCGTGATCTGGGTAACAGTGCGAAGCACGTGGCCGTCGCGTCTGAATCCAGGCCAAAGTCACACCTTAGCTTTGCTTGTACTCGTCTCTGAGCGTGAAGTTGCATCACGCGAGCTTGCGTGTGAGATACGATTTTCGACGACAAGATCACTTTCCCACTCTGAAGCGTCACCTCAAACGTCGTCACCGCATCTTTACTCATGGATAGAGGCGCGGGAAATATTGAATCGACTATAGTAACGTCCAATTTTAAGGCCAACCGACCGGCTGCGGCACATATCTCTTGAAAGCCGGCACCAGGATATAAAGCTTGATCGTTCACGACGTGATCGAGCAAATGATCGTGCGAACGTGGGTCAATCTTACCGTAAACCTGTATTTTGTCAACATTGGCATGCTTCACAACGTGCAGTTGCGGATGAAGAGAATTTAAGGGCCACGTTTCTGTTCGCTCAAATAATGAACTTTTGTGGTGATTGTGTTCACGATGAAAGTTTGAGCTCTGTATGGCGTGCGCGTTCGTGCCTTGGAAGGCAAATGCTGAAACGCCTAAATTATCCCCGTGACTGTATGTGGCTTGTCGTGGGATGACTGCCCGCGCACCTACATTGAGTACTGAAGTACAATGAAGATTCACAGTCCGCAAGTGTAGAATGGGTTGTAAAGTGCACGAGACGATCGTTTTGTAAGCATGAACCATTGATACGAGACCAGCCGCGGTTTCAGTGTGAGCTATGTGTGATTTCGTAGCAGATAAAGACAGCGTATCACTCAGAGCTGAGAGCGCCGCCGTCAATTCGATTGGATCTCCCAGTGCCGTCCCCGTACCGTGCATGGAAACACCTGAGACATCACTCCTCGAAAGGCGTGCCTGAAAGAGCGCTGAGCGCACGACGGCTTGCTGTGAAGGCCCGTTCGGCGCCGTCAGTGACGCACTTCTACCATCCTGATTTACGGCTGCACCGGATACGAAAACTCCTCGCACAGAAGACGTCATTGCCTCCAGAGTCATGACGCCAGCAGCTTCGCCTTCAATAAAACCATCAGCGCTTTCGTCCAGAGTTTTGCATCTACAGTCTAGCGATAACATGCTCGCGTAATGACGATCAATTGTGCCTTTGGCCGAAATCATGAGTACGACGCCGCACGCGAGCGCCATGACTTGATCAGGTTGATCATTGAGAGCGTTCCACGCGAGCGAGCAAGCGACGAGCGAAGCAGAGCACGCGGTGTCAACACTCAACGATGCGCCGTTCAATGAAAACGTGTAACTGATCCGTCCTGCGGCAACACTCGGTAAGTTTCCAGTACCCATGCTGTGGTGAAGCGGTATTACATTTTGTATTACTCGCTTGTATTCAGATGACGTGATGCCGACAAAAACACTGCACGAATTGCGTGCGCTCATTTCGTTTGCGAGAGGATACGACGCTTCTAATAACATTCGCTGCTGTGGATCTAGAAGGAGAGCTTCAACCTCCGGAATACCAAATAACGCAGCGTCAAACATCGTACATTGATCAAAAAAGCCACTCAAGAGCGGGAAGAACATGTTTGTAACGTCCAGACAGCGATCATTGTCCCATCTCCATCGGTGTGCTCTTGAGATGGCGTCCATGGGTAAATCGTTTTGCGCGCTAGTTTGTAATTGGTGACCCGCAATCATTTTGCGACAACGACGAGTTGACGCGACAGTGGAAGCTTGCGGTACGTCTGCCCTCGCTGGCGTCACGTGCAGCGCGGACACGATGTAATCCGATAGCGTCTTGATTGTTGGAAAATCATACGCCAGTGTCGCCGGTGAGCTTATACCGAATTCACTATCAATCTCCATCTTCAAGTCATTCGCAAGCAGAGAGTCCAAACCCAACGAAGCAGTTGAAATGTAATCATTCGCATCGCCGCCAAACAGCGTTTTGATCAATCGACGGACTCGAACCTGTACCTGATCCTCACTGATGACGTTCGAAGTAGCTTCGCATGTCGGAGCTGGCAAAACATGACGCAGCAGGCTCGATCTAGGCATCGTATTCGATACTTTCAACCAATCGAATGGACTCACCGCAATCGACGTCGCCCAGCCAGCAAACAAGTGACCGATGATGCCGAGACCGATGCATGGGTCGAGAGAACCGTAGCCAATTGCTTCAATGTGTCTGATGTATGCGTTCTCACGAGATGCCATCCCTATTTCGCGCCATGCACCCCACTGCACGCTCGCCTGCGCCGCACCTTCATGAGCGCGCTTTTTGTGCACGAGGCAGTCGACGATGGCGTTCGCGGCGCTATAGTTACTTTGCCCAATCGATCCAAACAGTGACGCGATGGAGCTACACGCCACGGAACTTTGAACAGCATTCAATAACCCCATGGCGCTGTCGATATTCCGGAAAGCGTCAACTTTTGATGCAAAAACTCTCTTTACGCCAGAACGATGCTGGTTCAATATAAAGTCATCTTGAATCATACCACTCGCGTGCAAAACGTGACTCAGAGGAGAAGTCAACGATTGTATAACGTATCGAATACTTTCACGTTTCGCAGGTTCACACTTGCACGCGGTCACGACGTGATCATGTGGCATCACTTGAATTTCGCCTCGCTCGATTCGAGCATCAAAGGCCATTCGGCCCGTGCGTCCGAGAAGGTAAATATGTATTACTCCTTTCTTTGACTCAATGCTTTTTGCCGTTGCGTAGCCAATTCCCCCCGTGCCTCCAGAGATCAAAACGGAACGCGATGTCTCTCGCCTGGGTATCCGAGGAGGGGTCTGCCGGACTGCATGAAGACGCGGTTCGTATGCAGTCCGATTCATGGTTTTTGTTTCACACATGGACCCCGCCGGTGCATCCAGATCCAGTTTCCAGGCCGCGTTCTCGGTCAAGTGTTGCGACTGAGTGTACTCACACTGTGAGCTCGCAAATCGCATGTTTGGTAGCTCCTGTGCGGCAGTGCGGAGTAACGCTCTTATTCCATGACCGTCATCAGAAAACGACAAATGTTCCACACACATACCAGATATACGTTTTACACCACTCATCGATGCTTGCACGTTCATCAGGCTGCTGCTCGTCGCATCGCAAGAATGTCTCGCCCTGATGACCGGCAGATGACAGAATGCTTTTGATTGAAAGTTGTGGTGACAATACGTGGCAATCCAACTTGTCTCGTACAAGAACGGGCGTCCACTGTGATGGTGAGCGAGTCTTCGAGTTCGCCTCACGCCGAGTCCAGATAAACTAGCAACGTTTTCGATGACTCCAGATTTGTCAGAAAGAGCGATGCGCGGGGTAATCGTATCAGATGTCGCACGATTTAAATGCCAACAAAAGCGAACCGACACAGTAGTGTGCCCTTGCAAGTGAATCGCACGAAGCTGAAATATACTTTCGAGTGCCCTCACGCGATCTTCGGAACATGGCTTGGACGAAGCTTTCACGGCCAGCCCCCGCTTTTGCGTGGCGTTGAAAAGTATATTGTGTGTTATCAAAGGCACAGGCTCGCGCCTTCCGACGCATGCGATCTCAGATTGCGCGTACATCGCCGATTTGTCCTCAGCCAACGCTCGCAGCCGACCCGTGCGCATGCCAAGGGAGATATCGAATTCAACCAAACTGTACGAGTCCAGAACCAGTGGTGATACTAGATTGACGTTTTGCAAACCAGCCGTAGTTGCGAGAATTGTTGTACAAGCTTGATGTTTCGCGTCCACAAAAGTTGAAAGATGAAGTTGTGCGCCGTCGTGGCGTCTCACGCGAATATGAAAATTTGCCTCTTCATTCGTTCTGTGGAAACGTTGTACACTCCTGTATGCACGAGGTTGGATCGAACACTGTTTCATCTCACTGTAAAGAATTGTCCGATCGATCGCCATTGCGTGTGATCCAAGAGACCTTTGCATTAATGCGCTTGAGTTTGTACCGCTCATTCCAAAGGAGCTCACGCCGGCGTGCGCAACGCACCCCGCGCCGACTGCTTGCTTCGATGTTCTACCGTACGAAAAGTGGAATTGCGGATGGTTGGCTGATATTTCTACGATGTAAGGGTTTAAACATGTCATGTGCGTGATGGGCTCAACTTTGCGTCGACGCAATTCGACCAAGAGGCCAAGAAAACCAATCAGGCCCGCCGCTCCTTCGGCGTGACCGATCGAAGACTTGACGCTTCCAACGGTCACGAGCGCAGAATCCGCGCGCGTCCACGATGAAGCATCGTGCAACGCACCGATTTCGATTGGGTCTCCCAACTGCGTTCCAGTGCCGTGTAATTCGTACGCCTCCACTCGATCGACTCTCGAAAAACACGCTTCGACAATCACGGCTGTTTGCGCCGAGCTCCGAGGCGCGAGCAAAGACGACGCTCGCCCATCTTGGTTCATGGCGACGTCAACTAAAGCTTCTTGCCCAGTGTCACGGGATGAAAGGTAACACGTAGCGACTGCCTCTGCGCGTCCGTAACCATCCGCCGCCGCGTCGAGCGTTTTACACCGACCATCTGACGCGAGAGCATTCAGCCTACAAATCATAGAGTGCGTGCATCGAGATATGATTAAGTTTGTACCTGCACACACCGCTACATCACACTGCGACTTGAACAAAGATCCGTGACCGAGTCCACAGGTCACCAGAGAGGATGAACACGCGGTGTTCACTCCGATCGCTGGTCCAGTCCAATCGCATACAAACGCGATGCGTCCAGCGAGAAAGTCCAAGCCGGAACCAGTCGCGAGCGCGGCATTGGGAAGAGTCGAAACGACTGGAAACGATGATAGCAATTCACGGAAATCCTCGTTCCACATGCAGCCGACAAAGACTCCGTTGACTGAAGAATCGGGTATAAGATGTTTCCACTGTGAGCCAAGAATCTCCTGAATCAATAGCCGATGCTGAGGATCAATGAACGAAGCTTCAACTGTGTTGATCCCTGAAAGTTCTGCATCTTCCATGTAAACACTCTGAATGGTGTTGGCAAAGCGTACGCTCACAGATCCCAGCGGAGACGACGGGAGATCGGACGCGCACGCGAACCGATGTTCGACATCGAAACGCGTCATCGGCAGCTGACACTGGGAATCGGTGCTTCTCTGAGGGGCGTTTACGGAATAATCCATGACGTAAACTTTGCAGCCTGTTTGTTTCCGAAACAGTTTAGCGCGTCTTTCCGGAGACGATAGAGTTTGATCTTTGTAGATGGTCTGGTGTAAAGCGTCGATGACACCACCGAGACTTGGATGATCAAACATCAACACCGATGGTACATCACATCCCAGTCGATCGGCAAGCGATCTTGCAAATTGAACAGCTTGTACCGAGTGGATGCCTAACGACGCAAACGAGGTGTTCCTGTCAGCGTTCTGATTTGTTGCGAGTGAAAATTCTTCATAAACAACGTCAACGAGCTCATCCATGCTCTTTATTTGAACCAAAGAATTACGTGACGATGAACATCGGTTTCTCAATTCACGCTTGAGAATTTTACCGGTGGTTGTTTTTGGAAGAGAATCCACGTTGAAGAGTTTTTGTGGACGCTTAAAATCTGCCAGACGAGACGAGCAAAATTTCAAAACATCACGCACCGCCGGCGCCATTCCCGGCAGAGATACAAACGCGGCGTGCACCACCTGACCCAAAAGGTCATCGGGCTGAGAAAAGACCGCACACTCTGCGATACCATCGTATTTCATTAGTACTGATTCCACTTCACTCGCTCGAACGTTCTCGCCTCCGACGATGATCAAATCGCTGATGCGATCAACGATGTTTAACGAGCCGCTCGCGTTAACGGTGGCCAAGTCACCAGTGCAATACCAGCATTCATTGTCTTTCGGTCCCAACGTCAGCCCGCGAACGAGGACTTCACCGATGTCTTCATCGTCCCATTCCACGGAGCTCATGGTTGTTGTGTCTTTGACCACGCTCACATCAAACAAGGGCATAGGATATCCGGCTCGGGACAGAGACTCTGCGTCGGGGGATGTCTCTCCCAAGCTCGTCGCAATTTTGCCGCACGCTTCGGTGCACCCGTAGTCGGTGAAATAGATACATGTTGGGCACGCGTTCTGAAACCGCTGAACTAGCTCGGCGGGAATGATGGATCCACCGACGGAAATTATTCGTAGCTTGTGCGCAGCTTGTGCAAAAGATGGCTCGTGGAGGAGAATCTGGAGATGCGTTCGAGTCAGAGCCATTGCGGTGACTCCCTCTCTTTTTATAGTTTCAATTGTCTTTTGAGCGTTGAAAGCGGTGCTTCCCATCGTCACTTGAGTTGCGCCAGCGAAGACGCACGCGTAAAGTGCGAATGAGTCCATCGCATGAGCGATGGGGGCAACGTGTAACCAAACATCCTTTCTAGATAATTTGCAGCACTCCGCGACAGACTTAGCGTGCGCGATGACTTCCCTCTGCGTGTGAAGTACGAGTTTTGGATCACCACCGGTACCACTCGTGAAGAGTCCTTGAAATTCTGAGTCGAGCAAAATGTCATCGCCAAAGTTTGGTTTCCACTTGAGCGCATCGCCGCGAATGAGTTGCTGAAGTAACGGTAAACTCGATTCCTCCGAATCCGAGGAAAAAGTATCAAACCCATCGGTTACACTGTGCGCGGAGTCTGAGCCCTCGGCCCACGAGTGTAAGTCAAAGCTCACGCGCGTCGACTCGACCATGGCGTCCATGAAATCACGAATGTCATCGTCGTAGCGCGGCAAAGCCAAGTCTCCGCCCGGAGAAGCCGCATACAGGATAGAAATTCTGTCTTCCACGTCGTTGAGTGCAGAATATTTCAACGCTTTTTCCAAAAGGCTGTGAGCAAGTTTGTTCGCGTACGGATCGGTGGCGATGACGACGCGAACGTCCGCTTGAGCCAAGCACGACGCCGTTTCACGCGCCGTAAGAGATGGGTTAATGTCCACGCGTCGCGCACCCAACGCGGAGATTGCGTACGCAGAAATGATGGATGCCGCACAATTTTCCATGAGAACACCGACAGAGTCACCTTTTTTGATTGCATACGTGCATTCGAGTGTGTGCGCAAGTATCCTCGCTTCTGAACGAAGTGCCCTAAAGGAAAAATGGACGCTGACACGACCTGTTGACGCGTCGACCAGAGCGGTCGATGCACGGTTTTCCGCCGTGTCGCACGAATTCTCCAGTAATTTCCAAGCACTCGAGGTTTGACGCACGTCACTCGCGGTGAAAACCTTTGGTAAGAGCTTCTGGTCAGCGGTCACGCGACGTGGAAGCATTCCCATGCACGACGCGTCGCGTGACATTGTCAGGGGAGTGAGAGAGCAAGAGTACAGATGAAGTTTAGGCGCCGAACGTGCAGTGTACGCGAACGATGCGAGTGTTGTGACGAGTAAGACGCGCGGTCTTCGATGTGAGGACACACTGTGTGATCATGTGATTCACGCGGGTGGGTGACGGAGACGAAGTAACAACGCTGGTATCAAATCACAAGGAAGAAAGCATGCTGTTGACGACGTGAATACACAGCCGCGTTCCGGCGCGAACCTCGGGCGCGCTTCTGGGTGAGTTGGCGGCGGCCATCAGCGCCTGGTGCACCGTGCTGAGCACCGGACGCATGTGCTGACGCAACACGGGATCGGCGGGATCGATGGCGAGACAAGAGTCTCGAATCCAATCGAGCTTCTTTGGAGCGTCTTGCGTCGATAAATCAGTCGACATCTGTTGCACCAACGACAGCAGCACGCCTTGGGATAGCGGACAAGGCGTTTGACCGAAAATTCTATCGCTCGCGACTTGGCTCACCAACCACATGACGACCTCTACTTTGCTCGAACTGAGAGCCACGTTGAAAGCGCGATCGATTTGGTTCGCCTGCAACAGCTGGCCAATCTCCACCGTCGGATCAAGCCTTTGCTCGATCTGCGCGAGCGTTTTCCCTTGCGGGGCACTCTTTGACATCCCGGACGGTGGAGTCATACCCGCAGGCGCGTGCGCTGGAGCAGAAGTTTTGGCCAACGCCTGGGAAACTTGGTTGGGGATGTCCGTCATGAGCGCCGTCGCCGCTTGTCGGACCTCACTCGTGGCTTGCTTCAAACCAGAGACGAAGGGCGTGGCTTGAGAAATGGCTGCGGATTCTCTCGCGGCGAGAAGCTCCGTGTTCAAATCCCTCATGCCTTGCTCGAAAGTCTGCTTGATCTGGACAAACATGGTCTTACACGCCTGTTCCATCTTTGGCACCACGGATGTTTCCATTTGCGCGCGAACAGCGGCGTCGGCGGCCGGCCCAACGATTGATTTCATAGCAGTTTGCGCGCTCGTAGCGGCCGAAGATTGAGCACGTCCAATACCGTTTTCTAATGTCTTCGCATTTTCTTTGGAATGCTGCTGCAAGAGGGTTGCAATGGCGTTGGTGACATCTCTCTTTAGGTTGGCCGCCGCGGTTTCGTTCGCCTTGCGCACGCGTTCCATGTCCGCCTTGCGCTCTTCCGCCGCTTGACGACGCTCAGCCTTCACTTCGTCGAGAAGTTCACGTAATTCGTCACGGACGATGGCTCTGATTTGCTTCATATCCATCATTTCCACACCCCTTTGAGCGACCACGCCGCCGGTACCGCTCTCGCTCATGTTCGCCGACTCGAACTCTTCATCCTTATCGTCTTCACTTTCACCCTCAGATTCCTCGACAACCTCTTCTGCCATGGCGGGAGCGAGAGCTTCTTTTTTAGGGGGAGCCACGGCCACGATTTCATCATCTTCTTCGTCGTCACCCGCGAGTTCAGCGCCACCAAACATGTCCGGAGTGAGTAGGGTCGCCGACGACGACGTCTCGAGGGTCTTATGCTTGGGCGTACCCATGAATCCGGCCGCTTCGACAGCGCCCTCCGGCGGCACGCACGCATCAACCGACATCGTGAGCGTTTGAATGGCTTGCGTTTGTAAGCAGAACAATTGCATCATCGCCCCACCATCGGCATCTCGCTCCGTGTGCGCATCAAAGCTTAAAATGGGATGCGACGTCTCGAACCGCGCGAAATAGTCGAACGTCTTGTCAAAGTGCAAGGCGTACACAGAGTTCGAGCGTGTGTTGGACAGGAGAACAATCCCCGTTTCCGGGTTGTGCTGTAAGCACACGTTGAAGAGCTTGTCGCTGTCGGACTTGAAGACGATTCTTTGCACCGCGTGCGGTGGCTCTTGCGTCACGTCAACGACGATGAGCTCGGTGTTGTTCGCGTTTCCAAGAATGACGCGTTCAGCCGACGCGAAGATGGCGGTTTCAGCGCCCCAAGAGAGCGTATCCGTGCACTCAAACTCGATTTCACCCTCTTCTTTCACGAGAACGTACGCTCGACCCTCACTCGCGGCGACGAGTTTACGCCCCACCGGAGCGCTGTCAACGCACGACACCGGAGCGTCGAACTCGATCACCTGCAAACCACGCAACGCCGGTGGAGCTTCGAGATCGATCTGCATGGCGGTCGCATCACCCTTCGCCATCAAAGAGCATTCATAGCACACCACGCATGTCGCCGCGCTGAGCGCGAACTCGCACGTGCCCGGTCTGCGAGAGTCGAGCGGCAACCAGCACGCGGCGGGCGGTAAGTGACCGTCCGGCGTGTTCACTTGGAAATCGAAATCAACCAAGTTTTGAGATTCGATCGTCCATGCAGCGGTATCGTCGACGGAAGACTCGGGTCCGTCGTCGGAACCGGCCCCCTGTAACGTCAATTTTCGCACGATGACTCGACCCTGCACGTCCACCGAAAGCAACACATCCGTGTTTGAGAGAAACTTTAAAGTAGAGATGGAATCCGAGTGACCGCGAAGTAACGATCGCACGTTACCGGATTTTCTCGAAAACACGCGTATGAGTCCATTTCGAATGCCGTAGCAGATGAAATTATCGTTCACCGCGATCATTCGCAACTGCGCCTCGACGTAGGCTGTCTCGTACACCGTAATCGGCGACACCTCCAACGCGCTCGACTCCTCCCCGTCCCCGCATCGATCGACGTCGATGTCCTCCTCCAACTGGCACAACACGCGTCCCTTGGCCGCGCTCTTGGACGCTACGTCGCGATTCGAAACATCGCGTCGTCTCATCGTCAGTCTTCCCACGTCGTCTCATCGCGCGAATCGCCGGCGCGCGCATCCATTCATCTCATTCATCCATTCATGCACGCATCCATCCATCCAATCCAATCCTCGACGCTCGCGCCCCCACCCGCGGTCTCGATACGCACCATCACGTCCCGCGTCCACCACCGCCGCCAACGCGCGCGCCGCCGCCGTGGACATCCCGCGCGTCTTCGTTCGTTCCTTCGCCCCCCTCGCGCGCGTCCACGTCTCTCGAGTCACGCATGCATCCCATCCTTTCATGCATGCATCCATCCATGCATCCTTTCGTCCTTTCATGCACGCCATGCATCCACGCGAGACTTCACGCCACGCCCGAACCCTCTCTCTCGACCCTCGTACTGGTGTCGTCCTCTCAGACAAAAGATCGTCTTCCCACACCCTTGACTACGTACGAGAGCGTACGTCCAATCATCCACGCGTACGACACATCCGTACACTCGTACGCACATCGTCCATCGACGAGACGACCGAGACGACAGTACACCTAAACCCTCTCATACCCCGCTCGAGCCCCCCGCACGCGCGTCGTCTCGCGATCTCGATCGAACAATCGCGCGTCGCGTGTGTGGGGGGCGCATCGACGAGTCGTGAATCGTGAAACGAGACCTCGAGGGTCGAGGGAGATACGCGATCGGGGCGCGCCGGTGGATGCGTGGTGACGGGTGTGCGCGCGCGCGCGCGCGACACACGACGACGACGACGACCACGATGTTCGCGACGACCTCTCACACCACTGCCCTTCGCGCGGTACGCGCGCGAATGCGCGCGAGATGATCGGACGCGGGACGCACGCGCGGATGGAGGGCGACGATCGATGGATGGATGAATGGATGGATCGGTGGATGGATGGATCGGAACGAACGAGGCGCGGTGAAACGTCGATGATGATGGATGGGACGACGGGTGGCGCGTGTGTGGTGACTGACGCGCGCGCGATGGATTGATACTGACCGTTTCGTGCGTGTGCGTCGAACAGGCTGC
>CEPW01076883.1_pt1 | contig 22627 bp, 15 predicted proteins | sample 356211 | NCBI WGS metagenome assembly CEPW01 (sample SAMEA2620021, study PRJEB7988) | marine metagenome | biome: marine biome (ENVO:00000447); feature: deep chlorophyll maximum layer (ENVO:xxxxxxxx); material: "saline water (ENVO:00002010), including plankton (ENVO:xxxxxxxx)" | depth 25 m
ACTACTTCTGTTGAAGAAATACTTAGATCAACGGTTGAAGATTTATAATGGCAATTTTTAATTATCTAACAAAAGACACTGATGGTAATCGAAAAGAAGGTGAAATACGAGCAGACTCTCTAGATATGGCAATAGAAAAATTATCTTTAAATGGACAGATGGTTATCTCTTTAAAAGAAGTTGATGACACATTTGATTTTCTAGGACCTTTTTTAGATGAAATTCAGCTTTCCATTGAAAAGGCAAAGAATAGAATTCCACTTTCAAATATCGTCTTTTTTACGCGGCAGTTAGCAACAATGTTCTCTGCTGGTTTAACATTGGAGAGAGCTATTCAAAGTTTGGGAGCTGAAGAAAAACATAGAAAGTTTAAAAAAGTTTTGACTTCAGTGGGAGATAATATTCGTAAGGGTTTGAATTTATCTGAATCACTTGCACGACACCCAGGTGTTTTTAATACATTATTTGTTGCTATGGTCAAGGCAGGTGAGGTGAGTGGTAATCTAAATGAAATTTTAGAGCAACTATCATCTTATCTTGAGAATCTTGATGACACAAGAAGAAAAGTAAAGTCTGCTATGAACTATCCTATTTTTATGATTTTATTTTTAATAGGAATGCTAATGGTCATGTTGTTGGTGATTATTCCCAAATTTTCACAGGTGTATTCGCAATTAGGTGCAGGACTTCCAGCTGCTACTCGACAAATGATAGATTTCAGTAACTGGTTTGGAAACAATGTTGGGTTTTTGGCGTTTGTAATTTTTGTTATATTTTCTTTCATTTGGTTAATCTCCAAAACACAAAGGGGTGGCTTTGCAATTGATAGTTTTATTTTAAAAATTCCTGTTTTTGGCTCGTTATCAGAGCAATCTATTCTAAATAAATTTTGTAAAACATTTGGAATTTTAATTGGAGCTGGCGTTCCAGTTTTAGAGACGACTGCATTACTTAGAAAAGTTGTTGATAACAAAGTATATGAGAAAGCTATCGATGATGCATCAGATCTTATAAGGGATGGATACAATATCTCTACTGCGCTACGTAGAACTGAGGTTTTCCCATCTATATTATTACAATTAGCTTCTACAGGTGAAGATACTGGCGAACTAGATGATCTCTTGGATAGAGCTGCAGATTATTATCAGAAGCAAGTAGATGCGCTAGTAGAAAGAATGACAACATTAATTGAGCCATTATTAATACTAATGGTTGGTGCGGTAATTGCTCTTATGGTTGTTCTTACTTATTTACCTGTTTTCCATTTAGGATCTGCTTTGCAATCTGGTTTATAACATGTTTTTAGCGGTTTTCTTGGGAATAATTTGTGGCTTGTGCACAAAAAAGATTATTAATTGGCTTTCAATTGATGACTATCAAATAAAAAATATAAATGTAACACCTGAAATATTATCCTTTATCGTATGGTATTGGTCTTTTTATAACCTTTCTAGTTCAGAAGCAATATTATGTGGTTTCATTGTTAATGTACTGATTGGAATTTCTTTGGTTGATTACAATACCATGCAAATACCACTTGTATTTATATTAATCGGAACTGTAGCAATATTTATATCAACTTTGACAAAAATTATATCCCTATCTAGCGCTCTTTGGGGTATATTTATCGGTGCATGTATCCCAATAATCATTGTCAGTACACTATGGATTATCACAAAAAGACAAGGCATGGGATTTGGCGATATTCAAATGGGAATAATTCTTGGAGCTTGGCTAGGTCCATTTAGGATGGCATTGACACTTTTTTTTGCCTCTCTAATGAGTTTAATCGTTTGGATATGCGTTTCATTAGTACATGGATTTGATAAAGATCGAGCTATTCCCATGGCTCCTTTTTTATCAGTTGCGGGAGTGGGTACGTTTATTGGTAGTTTCTACTACCCAGAATTATTCCATTTACTGATTATTTAACATGAGAAGGCAAATGAAAAAAACAACTTATAAACTCTTTAATCTTTTAGTATGCGGGGCATTGGTTGCTTCAGCTGGAAATAATGATGTTGCATTCGGTGGTTTCGCACTGACTTCCATAGAAGATAAATTATATTTCACGAATCCTGGTTTTGAAATTGTGGAGACAAATATTGGTGGTGTCAATTATATTAAACCAGAAATTGATGGAGCTGGAACAAGAGTTAGTCCAGGAGAACCATATCTTCCAACTATCTCTACATATTACGCAGTTGACCCTGGTAAAAACTATTCCATTGAATTCTCTGTTCAAGAATTTGAAACTATTGAAAATGTAGAAGTTCTTCCTTTTGATAGTTGGGATCCAGATTCAGGAAAAGACTTTTTGAAGGGTGATGTTTACAATACAAATGCGATATTTCCCACAGAATTAGCAACGATCTCTACCCCAATAGTCTTTAGAGATATTACAATGGTTCAGGTTTCGATAACGCCATTCCAATATAACCCAAACACAAAAACGCTAACTGTAATTCAAGATGTTGAAATAGATTTAATCGAGGGAGAGAGTATTGATATGCCTTTCATTCCATCTAAACCATCAAGAGAATTTGAAAAATTATATAAATCTTTAATTGTAAACTATAGTTCACTAAATCGAGATGGGATGGAATATCAAAAACCTGGAATTTTATACGTACTTCCCAATAATATCGGAAATCTGCTAGGTACAATTGAAGAATTAATGAACTGGAAGAAAAGAGTAGGATATGATGTGCAATATGTGTCATCATCAAACATTGTTAACAATAAAAACAATCTAAAAGATTATATTGAAGAAGCCTATGAAAATTGGGATAATCCTCCTGTCCATGTTACATTAGTAGGAGATGCTGAAGGCACCTATGATATCCCAACGTGGTACGATTCATGGAGTGGGTATAATGGTGATGGTGATATGCCATACACAACTCTCGAGGGAAATGATGTCTATCCAGAAGTATTTATCGGAAGAATATCTTTTTCGTCAAGTTCGCATCTAAACACTATTGTTAGTAAAACACTAAACTATGAATCAAATCCCTACATGAATGATAATTGGTTTGAGCGAGCATGTTTAGTTGGCGATCCAAATACATCAGGCATTTCCTGCGTTATAACCAATGAGCATATAAATGAAATACTCGATGTTGCTGGTTTTGAAGAAGTAAACACTGTGTACGGAGGGTCTTTTCCTAGTCAAATGGTATCTGGATTAAACGAAGGAGTTTCATTCTTTAATTACAGAGGTTATTATGGTGTAAGTGGTTTTGGTTCTAGTGATGTTAACAGTACTTCTAATGGATTTATGCTACCTGTAGCTACCGTAATAACATGTGGTACTGGATCTTTTTCGGGTGACGCTTTGATAGAATCTTTCATAAGAGCTGGGACCCCCTCAAATCCAAAAGGATCTGTTGTATGCATCGGAACAGCAACCCTAGGTACACACACCATGTTTAATAATATTGTCGATATGGGCTTTTATTATGGAGCGATGATTGAAGGTCTAGATACTCCTGGATCTGCGCTTATGTATGGAAAAATGATGCTCTATAAAAACTATCCAACAAATCCAAATAATTGGTGTCATATTTTTACTCATTGGAATAATTTAATGGGAGAATCTTCACTGCAAATGTGGACGGCCTATCCTGAAATGACTACTGTTTCACATCCTTTTGCTGTTAGCACTGGTACAAACTTTATTGATATTATTGTTGATAAAGATCAAGGTCCTGTTGAGGATGCCTGGGTAACAATACTAATGGATGATCTAATTTTTGAATCAGGATATACCAATTCTGAAGGGTTTGTTCGTTTACCTGTTACCTCCACTGAGACAGGAGAAGTTCTAGTAACTGTTACAAAGAAAAATCATTATCCATATCAATCATCTTTCCAAATTCACGATCCAGGAGTTGCGATAAATCTTGCTGAATCAGGTTACACCATAGATGATGATAACTCTGGTAGTTCAATTGGAAATAGCGATTTTAATGCAAATGGTGGAGAGACATTAGAGATTTATGTAACAGCAAAAAACTATGGTTCAGAGGATGCAATTAATGTCATAGGAGTTCTTAGCTCATCTAGTAACCATGTCAGTATTGATGATGAAATGAATTTAATTGAACTTGGTAATATTGGATCAGATGAGACTGCAGGAGCTGAGACCCCTTTTGTAATAACATTGGACGAGGGTCTTCCTGAAGGCACTGAATTGGACCTAATAGTCACCTTTCAGGATGATTCTGAAAATATATTTTATGGTGTCTTAGATATTATTGTTTCAGGAAATTCCTTAAAAGCAACTAGTATTGATGTATTAGGATCTACCAATGATATTTTCAACCCTGGAGAGTTATTAAACTTCAAAATTGAATTACAAAATAGTGGTTCAACAAATGCATTTAATATTAATGGAACAATTACCTGTGCTTCACCTTTTGTCGAAATTTTAGATAACTATGGAGAATGGACATCAGTTTTATCTGGAGGGTCATCTCATAGTGAAACTAATTATTTTGAGATTACAACGTTAGAGGAAACAATTCCTGGAGCTGTTGCGCATCTGATTGTTAATGTCGAAACCGAAGATGGCTATGTTTCAAATTCGATTGTTCCAATACAGATTGGAGAGCCCACTATTAATGACCCTGTTGGTCCTGATGCTCACGGATATTACATATATGATAGTGATGATATTGACTATATTCTTGCACCAACGTACAACTGGGTTGAGATTGATGATAGGGAGGGAGGACCAGGTACACACCTAAGTTCTTTAACAGATAGTGGGAATAATATGGATGATGTTGAAACGGTGAACCTTCCATTTACTTTTAAATTTTATGGTCAGGATTACGACCAGATAAGCATCTGCTCAAATGGTTGGATTGCCATGGGGGATTCCGATTTGGAGTCATTTCGAAATTATGAACTTCCTGGCGTCGGAGGTCCATCAGCCATGATTGCAGTTTTCTGGGATGATTTAAAATTATCCAATGGTGGTCGAGTTTATACTTGGTATGATGCGACAGAAAAGAAGTTCTATGTGGAATGGTCAAGGGTCAGAACATATCAAAATAACACTTTAGAAACTTTTCAGGCCGTGCTGTATGATCCTAGCTATTATATCACACCAACTGGTGATGGGGAAATTCTGCTACAGTATGAAGAGTTTAATAATACTTCATATGGATCCTATAGCTGGGACCAAATTCATGGCAATTATTGTACAGTAGGCATAGAAGATCATACGATGACACAGGGACTACAGTATACATTTAATGATACATATCATCCAGCCGCAATGGTACTTGGCGATGACAAAGCATTATTAATAACAACGCGAGGAAGTGATATACGTTTAGAAGGAGATCTAAATTACGATGAAGTCGTTGACATTTATGATTTGATGCTACTAGTTGATTTTAATCTTGGTTATGAAGGGCAAGTAAATCCTTATTTTGGGGATATCAACGGTGATGGAATGCTCAACGTAATGGATCTAATATCTCTGATCCAAATGATAATGGGTTATTCAGACTAATAGCTCATTTATATCTTTATATTTTAAATGACCATAATGCCCTTAGTTGTATTGGGTGCTCTAGTTCTTACCTTATGTATTGCGGGGGTTTTAGAATATCAATTTCATTTGAATTCTCTAAAATCAATTCCACTAAGAATTCATGTAAATGGCACAAGAGGTAAATCCAGCGTAACAAGATTAATTGCAGCTGGATTAAGAGAAGGAGGGTTAAAGACATTTGCGAAAACTACTGGCACAGCACCTAGAGTAATTGATTCAGATGGTAAAGACCGTATTATTCATCGTCTACGATTACCATCTATTGGAGAGCAAGTAAAACTACTGAGCTATTTTTCCTCCCAAAATCCAGATGCGGTTGTAATAGAATGTATGGCTGTACAGCCTCAATATCAATGGATTGCAGAACATCAAATGGTCAAGTCAAATATCGGAGTATTAACAAATGTAAGGCCAGACCATCTTGATGAGATGGGGCCGACTGAAAATGATGTTGCTTATTCATTATGTAATACAGTCTCTGTTGATGGCGTATTTATCACTGGGGAGAATCAAAAAACACAATTAATAAAGAATGTTGCAGAAAATAATGGGTCTAAATTCATTCACTCTGATGAGAAGTCTGTCTCACATGATGAATTAAATAATTTTGCTTATATAGAACATCCTTCAAATATTGCTGTAGCATTAGATACCTGTAAAGTTGCAGGAGTAGACCGAGAAACTGCTATAAAAGGAATGTATAAAGTACAGCCAGATGTTGGTGCCTTAATTTCATGGGATCTTATCATCAATAAAAAGAAAAGTAAATTTATTAATGGAATGGCTGCAAATGATCCTGTTTCAACTCTCCAAATTTGGGAATTGATATCAAAAAGATACCTTAATGAAAAACTCTCATGTATCTTTTTTAATTCGCGGGAGGATAGGCCATCAAGAACACATCAAATGATACAATTAGCTTTGGAAAAAATAAAACCAGATTATTTTTTTATAAGAGGGGATAAAATAGAACCAATTATTGAAAAATATAGTTATTTGTCTCCAAAAACTAATATTGAAATAACTAGTTTATCTAAATCCACTGATGAATTGATTTCTATGTTTCAGTCTCTTCCAAATGAAACACTAATTTATGCTATTGGAAATCAAGTTGGTGTAGGCCAAGAAATATTAGAAAAAATAGCTGAGTTCAGATATAATGGTTGAAATAAGCATCGGACTGGGTATATTCTTAAGTCTCATATTATCAGAGACTCTTGGCGTCACAGCTGGAGGAATAATCGTTCCTGGTTACATAGCTCTGTATCTTCACGAGCCCTTAAAAGTTTTTATAACCTTTTTTGTTGCAATACTTGTATGGATCATAATTCAGTTGCTTGGAAAGTATGTATTCCTCTACGGAAAACGAAGAATAGTTTTAGCTTTAATATTGGGATTTTTCTTTGGATATGTTTCAAGAAATTATATTTATATATCAGATGAAATTGGATCTGTAGCAGTAATTGGTAATATTATACCAGGTTTAATTGCAAATTGGATGGATAGACAGGGAATAACTAGAACACTATCTGTAGTATTATTAACTGCTGTAATGGTTAAGTTGGCTGTTATGTTACTCTTTAATGGAGCTATTTTTGAATAATTATAGAAAAAAGCCGTTCATTCCTGCAATTCAAAAAACTTCTACATTGGTCATGCTCTCATGTTTATCAATGATATGCTTTTTTATTTCTGTTCATTCAAAAACAATTGATATGTCTCCTATGTATTCTCAAAAAGTTAAGGCTGCAACTTTGATGAGTGATGCAATGAGAACTCTAAAAGAATCAAGGATGGAAAAAGGTATTTTTGTAGATATTGAGAATGATCCAAATGAGACAGGGTTAATTGGAAGTCCTTACAGTTTAATAACAACGGATGAGGGAGATCTTGATTCAAAGTTAACAACTCTTGATCCTAATTTTTCTGCTGCAATAATACATTTATTCACGCAACTAAATCTAAAGGGTCAGGATACGGTTGCAATACTAATGACAGGATCTATGCCAGGTGCTAATATTGCTGTTTTAGCAGCATGTGAAGCAGTGGGTTTAATACCGATCACTATATCGAGTGTTGGTGCATCCCAATGGGGTGCAAACCAAGATGATTTCACATGGCTTGATATGGAATCAATCCTTGTAGAAAATGATTTAATTGCCCGCAAGAGCATAGCAGCCTCTATTGGTGGAAGAAATGACATGGGTAGACTGCTATCTCCTGCTGGAAGAAATATCATAACTGAAAACATTCATAAACATAATATCCCTCTTATTTCAAAAAATAGGCTTGCTGAAAATATCCAGGAACGATTAGATATCTTCTCTACGTTTATACCAATTGAAAACTATAAAGCAGTGATTAATATTGGAGGAGGAGTAGCAAGCTTAGGAACGAGTTTTAATTTAAGACTCCTACCTCCAGGAGTAGTTAAAAGGTCAGATATTTTAAACATTACTCGCCCAGGTGGCATTGAAGGTGTGTTCTCAAAATTTTTAAAGTCAAATGTACCTGGTCTTCACATATTGAACATTAGACCTCTTACTGAGCAATTAAAAATACCATTTGCGCCAATTCCCATACCTGATATCGGTGTTGGAAGTTTGTACGCAGATGAGCGGTATAATTTATGGGTGGCATTTTTCTCACTCATAGTAGTTAGTGGGAGTGTGATAGCAGTGGGAGTACAAAGTAAAAATAAGATTAAACAGCATCTAATACAACATGAGCCAGACAGCCTACTTTAATAGTATAATATTTATTGTATTGCTCTTTACTTCTTATTTGGAAGCGAAATTATTAAAGCCTTCTAAAAATGGAGAAGAGAAAGAAATATTAATCATAAATGGTAAAAGAAGACTCTATTATCCAATTAGAGATGAAGGAATGGATTTTAGCATTGAAGGGCCAATGCGTATGGAATTTATTTCACGATATCCAGTACTGAAAAATAAAAAAGAGAGCCATTCATTTAGTTATAAAATTATTATTAATAATGTAGATACAATAGTTGTTAAGCATCGTTACAGGGTGCAAAAATCTATCAAATCAGTGCAACACCCAAAACACTATTATACATACTCTGGAAATTACTTCATAAACTTAGATAAGGGTTCTCATACAGTCAGGCTTATTGGTAGTAAAGGCCAAAAATATCCCGTTTTAGCAAGAGTATTGGCAAAAGAATTTGGGCCTCTGAGTAAAAATAAGAAAATTTTAGAACCATCTGTGCATCAGAGCCCAATTAAAGTTATTACAGATGACAAAAGTATTAGCTACTTCGAATGTAATAATTCCTATCCATTACAGATTGAGGCAGTAGGAAATAAAACACTTCGTATTTTAACACGGCTGCAGTTTACTGAATCTATGGGGCAGGAGGAATCTTATAGATTAAAAGTAAAAGAAGGTGATAAAATAATTGGAACATACTACTTCAATACGGAAAGATCATCCGTATCTGAAATCAAGGGGAGATTGGATAAGGTGCCTGGGAAATGGCGGTCATGTGATATAAAAGTCCCAAAAGGTAAACATAAATACCTTATTGAAGCTCTAGATAAGAGCAGAACCATATTAACTCGTTTTATATTGTACTAATGAAATTTAAAGCTGTATTTATTCTTTTTGGTGCAATAACCATTTTTGGGAGAACACCCCTCGATTATACTATTAGTATTACAAGTGGGTATGATAATAATGTTTTACGATTATCTAAAAATGAATTTGATCGTGCAATACGGAATAGCGAAGTTCTTGGAGGAGCATCGACCTTTGATAGTTTTATATCAAGAATTGGTATAACATTTGAAAAAAATCTCTGGAATGCCAAACGTAAATCAATAGATATGAAATTTTTTTCATCCTACACGGATAACATCCAATTTACTGAAAAAAAATACTGGTCAGGTGGGTTAGACTTGATATATAGATGGGGCTCTTATAAAAGCTTACGATATTCATTGCGTCATCTAAACGACTTCTATTTGAGACATTATATTGACCGAGACATTAGCTTAAACAAGCTTGAGCCATGCAAATTCAGTGATCATAATCAGAGTGTGCTTATCACTCAGAGAATATCAAAACAAATTTGGGCAAATTTAGGATCTGGATATCTACAAAGATATTATGGAAAACCATTTACTGAATTTGATCTAGATATTTTATATTTGAAGGGCAAGCTCAACTATAAAATTAAAAGATTAGGATCAGCCTCCATACAAATTTTAAAAGGAAGAGCAATTAGTGATTCAGGCGAACTACCAAAACGTCCGAGTAGTTTTGATAGGTCATATTCAAACACGGAGTTGTATGTGCCATTAAAATTGAGTATACCTAATCACTTTTTTAACGAATATGGTTTATCAATGCGCATAGATAAAAGAAAATATGATGCAGAAGATCAGGATGACGTTTTGCATGCAGGAAGAAGTCATACTGATCAAAAGTATGATTTGTGGATAAGGAAAAATATTAAGGAGCATATAAGATTGAAATTATCTGGTAGATACAGATTACGTGATACAAATTCTGCCTATGATTGGGTAAAGGACCTAAAAACTTTTAAACAGTTACAATGCTCAGTGAGCTTAGAATGGGATTTTGTATATGATCGTTATTAAGAATATAATTATTTCATTTACTATTGTGTTATTATTTCAAAATTGCATGGAACCAAATCATGATAATTTATGGTCAATAAGCATAAATAGTGTAATGCAAACAAATGGATTTGCGAGGGATGTGACATTACATGGTGATAATGCAATTGTCGCTGCAGGTCAATCAGGTATACAGGTATGGAATTTAAATTCTAGTTCTCTTGTAAGTAGTTTTTTGGGTTATGAGGAAGGTGGAACCTTTTTAGAATTTGATGATTTAGCGGTCATTGGCAAAGATATGGAAAACAATCTTATTTTTGTATCGGAGTCAAACGAAGATGTGAAAATATTCCACTATAACGAAGATAGTATTATATATCGAAACACCATTATGAGCGCGCGAACTAAAGATTTTGTTGTTTTTCCTTCAAATATAGATCAATTTGTTATGTACACTGCCGATAATGATGATGGTATGAAATGGCACTATTACAACCTCGATTCTACTACATCATTTGGTATTGATTTTATAGAATGGACACCATTTGGTGGATCAGAAATTTATACTCCTGGAAAACCTTTGGGAATAGATTCAGATGGCTATGAGAATATTGTCATGGCAGTTGATCAGTTAGGTGTTGAACTATATTCTATTGATTCCTTAGGTGCAGATCCTGTTTTTGTGGGAAGGGTTGATACTGAAGGTAATGCTGAAAAAGTGAGTTTGACAACATACGGAGTATTTGTTGCTTGTGATAATGCAGGCGCGAGCTACATTCCAAAAGAGAGTTTCAATAATTCAAAAGAATTAGTTCGGTTTGCTACCGATTTTACGGTTGATCATATTGCTGTAAACAATAGTATCGCTGCGCTTTCCATTGGATCTAAGGGAATAGCACTTTATGATATATCGAATCCTGAAAGCCCAGTAGAAAAAGGAGTCTTTCCTATCGGATATTCTTACATGTCGCTATTTTGGGATGATGAATTGCTAGTTTGTACAAGAGAAGGATTGCAGAGAATTAGTATAAACAAATAACCAATAATTTAAAATTTTATAAAGGAAAATAATGAGGAAAATTCTTTTTTTCGTGATATCATTATCATTTGTATTCTCAACATCTTTTGACTCACAAGATGGAGCACCAATTAGGCAGGGTGTGCATGTTGAATGGTATCGCACGGTCGCACCTGGCAATCAGGGAGAGTCTATTTTTGTATGGTCAGACACACGTTATGGTATGAGAAATATTTTTGCTCATAAAGTGAACCAAGATGGATCACTTTTATGGGGTGAAAATGGTACGGTTGTAACTGACCTTCCTGGAAGGCAGGAGGATCCCGTAGCTATAACTGACGGAAGCGGTGGTGCATATATCGCTTGGGTGGATTATCGGTTTGATGCTGAAGGAGATATTTTCTTTCAACATATCAATTCTGATGGTGAAATACTATTGGATTCAAATGGCATTGCTTTAGCTCAAGTAGACGGAAAGCAAATAACCATAAATATGTGTACAGATAGTCTTGGAGGGGTGTTCATTACCTGGCAGGACAAAAGAGGCGGTGTAGATGATGATATCTATGGAACTCATGTAAATAACCAACATGAGATTATATCTCAGGGAGTAGGAGTACCAATTGTAGTAGAAGTTGGTAATCAAAATGCCAAAACAATTGAGTATGCTGGCAACAATGAAGCATTTATTGCCTGGGCTGATTTTCGCGAAGGAGCTAATGCGAATATTTATGGTCAGCGATTAAATGTTAACATGTCAGGGTCCTTCCAAGAGAATGGATTTTCAATTGCGTCTACCGATGAGCAAGAATTAAAACCTCGTGCAACCTTTGTTAATAATAATACATCTTTTGTGGCGTGGAAAAAAGGCGATGAGAATTCTAGAATCCTTTATCAATTCATCAATGAAGAGGGCTTGGTCTTTACCGATCCGAAACTTGTCTCTGATAGTGATGCTCTACAAACTGCGCCAAGAGTGAAAAGAAACTATCTAGGAGAGGTATTTGTCAATTGGAAAGATTTGAGAGATGATCCAATCAATGGGGACCAATATTTTCAAAAAATTGATCTAGAGGGTAATAATTTGTGGGGTGATGGTGTTAGGATTGATCCAGTAGATGATACGGATTTTAGTGCCAGATTTGCGGGAGAAAGTAGTGGAGGATTAAGTGTCATTTGGGAGAGAGGCACTTTTCCTGATGTAGATATATTATATCAACATATCAATTCTGATGGTGTACCTAGTTTAGATGAACCAGCATTTATTTCATCAGAACCTGGGTATCAATTTGCTCCAATACTTAGCGGGAATACACAGAACGGTTTATTTGCTATTTACGGAGACAGAGGTACAGGAAGCATAGATCTAAAGGTCCAGAAAATAGGATCAAATTACTTGCCAGAGTGGCAGGAAACTGGAATTGTTGCTATGGGTGGTTTAGATGGAGACGTTAATTACACTCACGCTTATAGAATTGGTGATGAAGACATATATCATCTATGGGAAGATAATAGGGCCTCAAAAAAAATATATGGTACAAGACTAACAAGTTTAGAAATAGAGCAAGAAGATGGTAAACAACTTACCTACAGTGATAATTCTTCATCTGAAACAGATTTTTCAACTCCAGTTATTTTAAAAACAGAGAATGGAATTTACACTGCTACTTTTGATGGCTCATCTTCACCTAAATTTATCCGTGTCAATAAAATGGATGAAAATTTAATTAATGTTTGGGATTCCTCAGGCGTTGCGCTATCTGCTGTATTTGATATGAGGAATGCTCTACTGTTTGAAACCTCAGATGGAGTTGGCTGTGTTTGGTCTGAGAGTCGTGGATTTAATTATAATATTTTTTACCAAAAATTGAATATAAATGGTGAGGCTACATTAAATATTGATGGAGTTGAATTAGTTGATTCCAATGGTGACGATTATATCATGGCTGTAGTTCCATCACATAATGAAGAGGGGAAATTCATGATTTTTTGGATGGAGGATTCTTGGCCTGCGGCCACGTTAAAATATTCAAAAATGGATGCCGATGGCAACATAGAAATTGGTTGGAATCCAAATGGAAATAATTTAAGCAACGCATCGTTTGACTCGAGACATTTACAAGTAAAACCATATGGTGAGAATGAAGGACTGCTTGTGGTTTGGATACAAGACGGAAATTTCTCTGATATATATGCTCAGGCAATTGACTGGGAGGGTAATGTGCTCTGGCAGGATGGAGGTATTCCTATAGTATCAGCAGATAATGATCAAGTTAATGTCTCATTTGGGTTTAATGAATCAAGTAATAAAGTACTTTTCGCATGGGAAGATTATCGAAATGGGTCAGACTTTGAAATTTATTCTGATGTTCTAGATATTAGCGAAGGAACTCTGTTGGGTGAAACATTACAATTTTCAAATGATACAACGGACCAGTATAATCCAATTGTCCAACTAATTCAGAACAATGAATTCTTAATTATTTGGGAGGATGAGAGAGGATACTACAACAATGATCCACTGCTAATAAATGGTGTAGACTTATATGGCACTGGATATATTATTGGACAGGGAATGACAACACAATTAAATGGGATTCCAATATGTATCGCGTACCATAAACAGCAAAATGTAAACATTACAAAATATAGTGGGGATGAATATTTTTTAGATTGGATAGATTTTAGAAGCTCTGGTAAAGAGGACCTTGCTAATTATTATGGTAGGATAATAGTCAAGGCTGATGTTTTATCATCACCTTCGTCATGTCGCGATTGCTATGAACCTAAACAATTTAAATTACAAAGTACTTACCCAAATCCATTTAATGGAAGAGTTAATTTTAAATTCGATATTCCAGCGAAAAATTCAGCGGAATTAAAAATATTTGACCTATCAGGAAGATTGATATTTGATCAGCTAATTCTTCCTGGATCATCAGGGACAAAACAAATTTATTGGAATGGAAGTAATACACTCGGTCAAAAGGTTTCAAGCGGAATTTACCTATATGTTATAAAGTCAAATGATATAATAAATAAAGGTAAGATAAGTTATCTAAAGTAATACATTATGTATAAATATATACTACTACTAATCTCTTTGTCTGTTGGGCAAACACTTGATGATCAGTATCATTCAACATCTGAAATTTATGATTTTCTTGACTCATTAAATCAGTTGGAAGAGCTAAATGATTGGTATCACTTAGATACAATTGGTTATTCAACTCAAGAAAATATACCAATTTTGGCAGTTAGAATATCGGACAACGCCTCAGTAAAAGAAGATGAGCCAAGAGTTTTGTTTATCGGACAGGTTCATGCTGAAGAAATACTAGGCGTTGAAATTGTGATTGATTTAATAAAAGATTTATTATTTCCTGATGCTAGTATTTCGTCACACATGAACATCTTAAAACAATATCTTGATATATGGATTATTCCTACTGCCAATCCAGAGGGGCTAAACGTAGTTCATGACGGTTTAGATCTAAGCTTTCGAAAGAATAAAAGGGATATGTCTCCAGAAGGTCCTTTCCCAAATAATACATTCGATTATGACCCCTCTATTGGAAATGATATCGATGGTGTTGATTTAAATAGAAACTTCAGTTTCAACTGGGCATTTGGTGATACCTTTCTTGAACCAGATAATTCGGACTATGCTTCACACTATGATTATTACAAAGGCGAAGAACCCTTTTCTGAAAGTGAAGCAGTTGCGATAAGAGATCTAGCTCTTGAAAATGATTTTGTTTTTTCAATAGTATGGCACAGTTCTAGATCAGGAAATTTATCAGAAAAAGTTTTCACTTCCTGGAAGTGGGAGGATGCAAAAGAATCACCAGATTTAGATATTATGAAATCAATTTCTGATTATTTTGCGAGTTTGATTGAGACAGAGGATGGTACAAGTACTTACTTGTCTGTCTTTAGCGGATCAAGAAATGGTAAGTTACATGATTGGTTTTATAGAGAAACTGGATGCATGCAATATCTTGTCGAGTGTGGTACTTCCAATCTTCAACCAGAGGGCTTGTTAATATTGAATACTATTGAGAGAAACAAACCAGCGATGATATATCTTATGGACCGTGCAATTGGTTATTATACTGATGCTGCTCAGATTACAGGTAATATTTATGATGCTGAAACAAATGAGCCAATTGAAGGAGCTATTGTAGAAGTCTTTGAGCACTCTGGATCTGTGCTAAAGCCTAGAAAAACCAATGAATTTGGACGTTACAGACGTATACTTGATGTTGGCACATATACATTTTCATTTAAGGCTGAGGGGTATCTGGATCAAAATCTTTCCCTTGTTGCGAATAACAGTAGCATTACGGAACGTGATGTTTTTATGACTCCAGCATCATCGCATCAATTGAATTTGAAATTAGTACATCAAGATGATAGCAACTATATTATAGGTGGTACAATCTCAAATAGGTTTGGTGTAACTGAGATTGAAATTTCGACTGGGAATAATTATTTCGATTTATTTGAGGATGAATATAAAATTCAGTTTGTAATGAATGATAACAATATTCCTTGGGAAAAAGCTCTTACAATTGGCTCTGATACTGAAATTAATATACCATATCAATCTGGGCAGTTGTTTTCGATGAATCAACCTTGGTCGCTCGAAAATTCTCAGGGTGATTGGTATATTGAAAATACCATACTTAGAACTCAAGAGAGCCAATATTATGATAATAGGGATACATTGAATAATATTCAGTGGTTAGAGTCAGAGGCTATAGATATTTCTGGAAGCAATAGGGCAGTAGTTTCAATATCGCATCGATACGAGACGGAATGGGACTTCGATCCTATAGAAATATTAATATTAGATCTAGACAATAATGTACTTGGTTCAAAAATTTTCACAGGTCATAAATGGGATATTCCCCATACTGACCTAGTAAGTGCTCTCACTGAGGATACATTTTCGAATGTAAAAATAAGACTTGAGTTTACCCCTGATAATTCCGTCAACTATAGGGGATGGGAAATACATTCTTTGGTACTGTATTCAACTTTTGATGAGTACCTCGAAATCAAAGAGGTATCAGCAAATTACACTCCTAAGATACCTCTTCGGGTTAGTGGCTTATTCCCGAATCCTTCAAGAGGTAATTTTCAATTTGATTTATTGAATTTTTCAGGAGGTAGCGCTACCATAAACATTTTCAATTTATTGGGCCAAAGAATATTCACAAATACCCTTCAAGAATTGGATAAAGGAAAACACTCAATCCAGATTGATTTGAATAGAGAGAATGGACTCTATACGAGTTCTGGAGTCTATTTTATACGAATCGAAACTAAAAATGAACAGGCAGTCAAAAAATGTATAATACTAAAAAATTAATTCTCATCATTTTAAGCTATTCGTTTCTGTTTAGCTCAAGTATTACTTTCCGTGGGAAAACAAAAGAGCAGGTGTTAAAAAATCAAATACCTTTATCTTTTGCAAATCTAGTATCAAATAATTACGAAATATTGCCATCGCAAATTAATGCCCAAAGAGGTAGTTATATGATAATCGCTCCTGATAATGTGGTGGAATACTTGAATGATTTTTCCACTTTCAAAAAATCACAAGGTTTTGATGTTTATATGCTCTCCTTAACTGAGGCAGGGAGTACACCTATTGAGATTAAAAATACAATTGCAAATACATTATTGGAAGACCCAATGCTTGAATATGTGCTGTTGATTGGTGATGTTGATGGATTCTCGGAATTCCCATCATTTTACTATGGCCCTGAGAATGATGTGACGGATCAACAATACACCCACATATTGGGTGATGATAGCACTCCTGATGTGTTCATTGGGAGATTATCCATTGATTCATTATCAGACCTAGCTGTAATCATGTCAAAAACTATTCAATATGTCAGAAATCCTCTTGCATTTGATGATGATTGGTTAGACAGAGGTCTCGTCGTAGCAGGGAATTATGCCAACACCTACCCCATACCCATTACACCAAAATGGACATCATATTGGCTAATGGAAGAACTGTTGGATTATGGATATGATGAAATCGATACAGTGTTTTATCCCCCTATACAACAAGGGGCACCTTATATAATCCCCATAATAGATGAAGGAGTGGGGATTGTGAACTACCGAGGATGGGGTGATGCAAATGGCTGGCACTATCCTGAGTTTCATGTTGATGATGTAAATGATCTGAATAATGGTTGGCTTACACCAGTATTTTTCAGTTATGTATGCAATTCAAACGATTTTGCTAATAATGTTGATCCTTGTTTGGCTGAAGCCGTCATACGAGGCGGAACTCCAACTGTACCAAAAGGTGGGGTTGCATTTATTGGCCCATCAGACTTACACACAAGCACTAAGTATAATAATGTGATTAATGCTTATATGTACGACGCAATGTTGAACCATGGAATTTATGAACTTGGCCCAGCAATGCAAGCTGGCCAATATGGTCTCACCAAGGAATTCCCAGCACAAAATGGGCCAGGTGAGGCACAAGAATTTTATGCAAACGTATACAATATACTCGGAGATCCTTCACTACAAGTATACATTGATACTCCTGGAGAATTTAATTTTTACGCAGAGCCTTTGAACGATAACGAAGGATTGATAGATTTTACACTTACAGATGAAGATGAAATTGTGGTTAAAAATGCTGTAATAAGTGTGATGAATGGAACTGAAATTTTATCTAAAGGTTTGACAGATGATAGCGGAAGGTATTTGGCAACGATCAACATAGATGATGTAAGTCATGTTGATATATATGCTAATAAGGGTGGCTTCATTCAGGGGCACATGGTAGCTCAAGTTGAAAATTCAAATAACAGTCTGATTCTAAAAAATATTACAGTATATGGTGAACATGGTAACGATGTATTATCTCTAGCTGAACAAGCAGAGATCTCATTTACTCTAGAAAACACATCGAACACTGATATTCCAAGTTTCTCAGGTGAGTTTATATTTTCTAACCATGCTTTCCCAACCAACTTGTCAATTGATATTCCAAATATTCCAGCAAATTCTTCAATAATTATAAATGATATTTCAATTGCTTTTTATGGTTTAGATAGCGGACAGGGTGTGCTTGGTAAACTATTAAACCAAGATGGCGATATAATTTTTAGCTTCAATATAAATATTGATGTTCCAGTTTTTGGTATTTCATTTGAAAATGAGGTAGCTCCCAATGATGTTTTTGAACCAAGTTTACGAATTACTAATTATTCAGGTGGCAATTACTCTGATATTTCTGTTGGAATATCTACTGTTTCTGATGGAGCTGATATAGAGTTCAACAGCACGAGTAATCAACTTTCAAATTTTTTGCCCTTTGAAACATCAACCCACAACACAAATTATTCTTTAATTCTCGGTGATGTTTCCTATGGAAGCAATATTACCTTTAGAATTGGTTTCTCAAAAAATGGTGAAGAGTTTTTTTCGAGTCAAGTTGAACTTGGTTTGAAACCTAATGGTGATAATTATCCAGTTGCACCAAATAACTTTGGTTATTGGGCATATGATGATAATGATGAAGGTTATGATGCAAAACCTACCTTTAATTGGATAGAATTAGACCCAAATTATGGTGGCATCAGTGATGCAATTCATTATCAATTGGATGATGATGACCATGTAGACCTAGAATTACCGTTTACATTTAAATATCATGGAATTAATTATAACAATATAACCGTTAGTTCAAATGGCTGGGCTTCCTTTGTTCCATGTGATATAGATTATTTTTGGAATATGTCAATCCCAATGTATATGGGGCCAAAAGCATTATTGGCACCTTTCTCTGACGATTTAGAAACGATTGACTCAGATGGAGATGGCATTATTGATATCTGGATCAATATATATACTTGGTATGATGAAGAAAATGGTAGGTTTATTATTGAATGGTCCAGAGCGCTAAATGGCTATGATGAGGAGACAGAAGAAACATTTCAGGTGATTTTGCATGATCAAAATTCGATACCAACTTCAGATGCTAATGGTGTTATCGATTTTCAATATCTAGAAATTTATGATATTGATGTTACAAAAAATTATTCAACGGTTGGTATTGAGGCACCACAAAAGAATTACGGTACACAATATGTATTTAACAATGTGTATGCCCCAGGTGCATCTCCATTGCAAAATGAGAGAGCCATTCGTTTCACAACACAAGCGCCTGATAATTATATTTCATCTTTGGATATTGATAGAAAAATAATTGTAGATCAATTTAGTTTAAGTCCCGCCTACCCCAACCCATTTAACCCACAAACTCATTTTGATTTAAAAATTGTTGAAAATGAAATAATTGACTTATTTATAGTTGATTTGTTAGGTAGAAGGATCGCAAGCATTCATAAAGGTTTTCTATTTAGAGGCAAATATAAATTCACATGGGATGGGAAGGACCAGAACGGTATTCCTTTAAGTTCAGGTGCATATTTTACTGTTGCAATGGGTGAAAAGAATTCTGCAGTACAGAAAATATTACTTCTAAAATAATGAGTAAAATAATAAAGATTTACACTACCTCTTGGTGTGGACCATGCCATATGGCAAAAAGATTATTATCTGAAAAAGAACTAAAATATGAAGAAGTCGATATTGAATCTAAAGGCTGGACAAGAGAAGACTTATTCAATCTAACGGGAGGTAGAACAGTCCCCCAGATTGTTATTGATGATAAACCGATAGGTGGGTTTGATGACTTAGTTAAAATGGATCGGGAAGGAAAATTGTAATATTGAAAAACAAGAAAGAATCATTGATTAGGGTTTCTGCATCTGCAGGAATCCTTTTTTTATTTATGAGCTGTTCAGGCACAAGAAAATCTCTGAAATTTGATGATGTCTACTCACTTGATGTGCATATTTTTGAAAAAAAAGAATGGTTGGATGTGAGAAAAAATGAATTAGAGGATTTAGATAAAATTGTCCCACCAGAGCTTAAACGTTTCTTAAAAAATGATTTTCAAGTTTATGAGAAAATAAATACCCATTACACAAAAATTCTAAACCAAGTGCAAGAAGCAGATAGTTTGATTTCAAAAATTGATGATCTTGTGGATAAAATGAAAAATAATCCGCCAGATAGTTTAGATACGGTACCTGAAGACACCACTGTTTCTTATCGTGATATGATTGAAAAACAAGCAAAGCAAATTGGTAGATTGCAGCTTAAATATGGTAAAAGCATAGAAAAGTTAAAAAAGGGCTTCAAGTTTGACAAAAAAGAATTAGTTTTCATTTTGGAGGAATGTGAGCCACTCAAAAAAAATCTATATAAAATTAAATATGAAAGAGAGGTTATTTCATACGAAGTTGAAATGATAAAGAAAAAATTGAATGATGCGCTTTTTGATAACGCAAACGCATTACATAATGAGAGGATTTTAAAAATTGCAAAAACCGTTGATATCTATTTATCAAAACTAGATAAGTATGAAAATTTTTTGATGAATATAGACCGCATTGCTAAAGAAGAAGCAGGAGGGTATGTTATTTTAATTCCTGAAAAATCTGATTCAATGGAGTATATGACTCTATATGAACAAGGAATGGAAGAGTATTTAGATATTATTAATAAAATTAAAAAAATAATAGCTTCTACATAAGAACATGCCAACTATTTTTTTATTAAAATAATTTTATGGATTGTTTCTTTAGTTTTTCCTCGAGCCTTTACGAAATATATTCCGTTTGATACATATTGACCAAATTGGTTTTTACCATTCCATGTAAGAGTGATATATTCAGAATTTTGAAATGAATGAGAAGATGTCCAAACTTGTTCACCCAAAATATTAATTATGCTTGTTTGAATTTGTTGCTTGTCAATGATTTGTAAATCAAGTGAGATATTTTTTCCTAATGACGGATTTGGATACGGGTTATAAAGAGTAAAATCATCAGAATAACCGTCTGATAGTTGAATAGTGTATTCCCATTCCGATTCCTCATCATCTAATGCAGATACAACTAGCGAAATCCATTCAATATTTAATCCAGGATCAATATTTATTGTGTTGTTTGATCGTACTGTCCAGTTATCACTATTTTTATATTTTACGATTGAAGACAAAACGAAATTACCTGCACTCTCAAACAAATTTATTTTAACAGGGCTTACTGTTTCTAGGTTATAGTAAAAACTTTCATACAGTTCTAATGAGTAATTATTGATGTTTTCAATGGTTCCTGTTTGAAAAAGTAATAATTGTTCTGGAACAGTATTTATCACAGATTTATATCCTTCAGACTCGATGTACGAATAAATTCCTGCATTAGCATGTAATATTCTGTTTGCAATACGCATTCGAATGAGTGCATCTTCAAATGAAGAATTAAAAAGAGTAAGTGCCTGATCAATTGCTTGGACGCTTATATCGTGGACTGGGTTTGCAAGGAGATTTGAATTTTCCCAGCACGACTTTATTGTTTCGGGTCCTCCAAGATGTTCATCAATATATTGAAAAAAAATAAAGGTTCCATACATGTGATTACTCTCATCATTAATTGGTTTATTTGGATTTGAAAACCAAGAAGGAAGATATCTGTATAAATCATTAATACCATTAAACAATTCATCTTCACTCCAAACAGCTGTGGCTTCCATAAACCATAATCTCTCATAACAGTTATAACCAAACTGAATGGCATGAAAAAATTCATGAACAGATGTTACTTTTATATTCTCAAGCTCTGTGTGTTCATTAAACTGAGATCCTGTATAATTGTTGCGCATACGAATGTAGCTGGCACAGGATGGTGCATCAATATCCGAATTTGAGGTGTATGTCATTCCAAAATAATAGGTCGGCAAATTTTCAATGTAAATATCATATAATGCATAATCTTTATTGGGGTCAATGGGTGGCGGAGTGAAATCCAGCGTATCAATAAAGAATCTATACACTTGTTCGTAAACTTGTGACATCATTATGACGTAATTAATATTTTCTACTGCGTCCACTCCTTCCATTGTATAGTGAAGCCTAAAATGATCTGTGTCTATGTATTGATCTAAATCATTAGGAGCAATAGAAATAATTTTATTTTTATAGAGATTTAGACCTAAAGTTGGTAGTTCCTGGATTTGATTATTAGATAGTTCTGAATAACCGTTTCTGATAATATTTATGATGTGGGGTGTTGCATGGACTAGGTTTGTGTTATTTTTTAGAATTTCAAATGATGTTATTGCGGAAGGTGCTGCACTTTTGCTTGAGCATATAATCAAAAGGTAGATTGCTAATCTATTGATCGAGTTCATCAAATTTATCCTTGTACTTGTAACGAAGGTAGAGGCCCATACAAATAAATGATATCGCCCAAAAAATTGAAAAGTAGAATATCCAATCTTTCATAATATTTTCATTATTTTGTCTAAAACGTAGCTAGT
>CEPW01039455.1_pt1 | contig 22600 bp, 26 predicted proteins | sample 356211 | NCBI WGS metagenome assembly CEPW01 (sample SAMEA2620021, study PRJEB7988) | marine metagenome | biome: marine biome (ENVO:00000447); feature: deep chlorophyll maximum layer (ENVO:xxxxxxxx); material: "saline water (ENVO:00002010), including plankton (ENVO:xxxxxxxx)" | depth 25 m
GCCAACCGCAGATGTGTTTGGTAGCACACTGTCCTTCAAGTCTAGGAGAAACCTACCTACTCCCATCGACTTGCAGTTCATCGGAGGCGGGACTTTCACCCACTCGGGAATGGATGCAGTATCGCTACCGATAATGGCCGAGGCAATAGCAAAGCCAATAGGAGCAACTAATGGTGGATATGTAGTCAACGATACATACAACGAGTTGGTCTACATAGAGAACGTAACCACAGGAACCGCAAACCCATACTCGGGTTCAGCCGGTAAGCCAATCTTCACCGAGGACGAGATTGTCGAGGACAGTCCATACATTGACTTCGTCGATTCAGGAAGCGCCGGTAGTTTCGCTAGAGGGCAAGACGGAAGCGCAGTTGCTCACCCAGCATTGACGGGTGGTGCCGACTTCCCCGGAACAACTTCGACTGCATCTACACAGAACATCATCCTCTACGGTACGAACAACGATTCCACTGCGGTGCTAGGGAACGAAGCGGCAGGGGCTTCTATGGATAGCATAGCAGTCGGCTCTAGGATTTTCATTAGGAACAAGGGAACCGTTTTCTTCCCCGGCAAGGTCGAGAAGATATACCGCTACAACAGGAGCGCAGACACCGGTTCCGATGGATGGGCTGCTTCTGACGCTGGCGCTACATACACCAACGCCACAGGAGCAATATGCCTACAAGTCTCTCCGGGACTGAACGCTACTGCCTCTACCTTCCAAGCAACAGGAACTACTACAAGTATAGGCGTAGTTACTACTAAGGCAGATAGTAATCCTACTATATCTATTAGGAGTATTAATGTTAAGAGATATAGAGAAGTGAGTTTCGAGGGATAATACATGGCGTTCAAGAATAGAGTACTAAAGTTTGCAGACAAATACCCATTCGTTGCCGGTGCTGCTTTCGTCGTGGGCTTCCCAATAGTCGCCGACATGGTTCTAACTAGAGCATCAAGCATGAACGGACTAGGTAGTGTTTGGACTAGTTCATCAACAGAGATTCAACCATCAGGGTCAACCGCCCCACTAAAGAAGTCCGGTACCAACAACCACGACGGAATAATGCCGGGACCATCAATGGGACCAGTTAGGTATGATGCGCAATATCACACTAGTGCTTGGATGGATGAGCCAATGAACGGTCAAAGACCGAAAGCAAGAGTTGTGCCGGGTTCAGTAAAACATGGGTACGAACCTATGGTATTCGCTGGAATCGCAGGCGCTAACCGCCTGTGAGGAATGTGAATGACCCTATTAGAGACTGCTAAAGAATCACTACAATACGGGGTTCTTGGTGCATCCGCTGGAGCAATACTCGTTCCACTAGCAGACTACTTGGATGGTTCCGTTAGACCGCTCCATTATTCAGTCCCGATGGGTGTCATTGGTGGCTTTATCATAGGGCAAGGAGCAGGGATGATGCTCAACTCTACAAGGGCGGGTAAGATAACTCCGCTTACTGTTGCACTGCCCACAATAACAGGCGGTGGAACAGCGCTCGCTTTGAAGGCGTATCCTAATACAAGTTCTATTTCTTACAAACGACTTATATCCGCAGCCACCATCGCAGGAGTAGCCGGCTTACTAACAGGAGTCGTAATAGAAAACCAAAGAAATCGGTGATTATATGAGAAAGACAATCAAAAACACCATGAAGAAAGCACGAAAAAGCCCACTTATGACTCTAGCAATCATAGGCGGAGGACTGTATTTGTACAACAGGGCTGGAATGCCGGCACTACTTCCTTCTGCATCGGCAGAAGCAGTAAAGCCAACCGCTCCAGTATCGACATATTCCTACGATAGTTACGCACCAATCAGGAACGAGCCTTACTATGAGCACATGCACATGTTCGGCAACACCGATTCCCTTGACGCTAACTTCTATGGATTCTGAGGTGAAAAGAATGGATTGTGAAAATTGTGATTGTATAGAGAAAGGATGGTGCTTCTGATGTCCTACTACGGTAACGGACTTGGAGAAGTGACTGTCGCAAAGGCAGGAACTGGCACGGTATTGATAGCAGGTCTAGCAGTAGGCCTTGCTGCGGCTGGAGTGGTTAACGCATTCAACATGGAATACTTCGGCGGAATGAAGAGAAGCAAATCCTACAAAGACATAGCAAAGAGAAACGCCGCTCTCGGTGGTGCTCTAGGAGCAGTAGTTACTGCTGGAATGCTTACAGCATGAGGTGATGGAATGGTAGCGAAGAATCTCAGAAAAGATATGAAGGCTTTCTACAAGAAACAACCAGTGGCTGCCTTAGTCATCGGTGGAACGTTCGCGGTTTATGCTCTAGGAGCGTTCGGGTACGGGTACGTCGGCGGCAAGGTAATGGACAGCGCAACAGGGATAGACGGATACCGGACGTGGTAATCTGTCCTTTCTCAAAGAGTCTCAGAAACTGGTCGAGAAAAGACCCTTCCTCGCTTTAGCAGTTGCAGGGACCGTTGGCTACTACGTCTACCTCAAGAGGATGGAAGACGTAGTCCAAGAAGCAGTAGCAGAAGCAAATCAAGAAGGCGACGTTCCTTTGATTTTCAGTGACACAAGAGGGGTCAGGGGTGGATTCTCACCATCGGCTGACATCGACTCTATCAATGTCGAATCATTCAACCTTAATCTAGGACACATAACCGAGAACGAGGCAAAGGAACTAGATGATGTAGCATCTCAGTTAAGAAAAGCATCCAAGATGCACGCAGGACAAGCAAAGAGAATCAGCGACCTAGGGATGACCACTTCGACCTCAACGACGACCTCCTCCTCTCACCTACCAAGTCTGAGAGACGATACGGCTGGAGAACCATCCATGCCAATTCCAGCAGGAAGCGGTCTCTTCGGTGCAAAGAAGAAGTTCTCCCAAGTCGGCGGCTCCGCAAGGAGAAGACTGGGTTCAGTTGCTCTTGAGCCATCACCAGTATACGGTGCTCATATAGACACTCAACTTTCCCTTTCAAGTTCTCAGAAGAACTCCCTAATGACCGAGCAACACTCAGACATACTCGGGTTCTCCGGTCTTTCGGCTGGACAATCGGGGCATTGGTTCGAATGATGCACCCACTTGAGAAGAAGATGCCTCGTCATCACGAGGGCCTCGCTTGGGAAGCGGAGAACCTACACAACGATTTCACCGACATAACTAGGATGGCCCTAGACGATAGATATGGAAAGGTAGGAGCACCGCTATCCAAAAGAAGAAATGGAATAGGGCCAACTGATGGTAAAACTCCGGGCTTGTTTGGTATCCAAGGAAGCAATTCTTCTTCCACAGGAAACCTGACGAAAATAATAGCGGCTTCTGCTATAATCTATTTCTTGATTAGAAAGTAGTAGTGGAAGGAGCGACTACCGAAGTAGCCGCATCCTTCGCTTACTCGTTTAGATTTGACTCAGCAAGGAGAGCCATGTTCAGAAGAGCGGCTAGGCCCTCTTCGAACTCGTAGTTAGGAATGTCTTGCGACATCGTAACTTTCTTTCCTTGTACTTCAATCTCAACAGTTGTGTTTGTGGTTTGGTTTTCTCGCATAGTGTAGTCACCCCGTTTGGGTTAGTGTGGTCACTTCATCCGAGGGTTATATGTCTTACTCTTCCTTCTTGTCGCGGAACTTAGGCAATTTCCGCTCTTCTTTAGAAGGAATCCACTCGACTTTTGACGCACCATCGGTCCTTTCCGTCTCGATTTTTCTTTGTGCGCGATACCCTTTTCCTAGCAATTCTGCCTCTTTATCGTACTTTTCCTTCGCACCACGAAGACCCACCGCTTGCTCGTTGGTCCAAGTGATAGCGTGCTTCTGCTCCTCGCTTTGCTCTAAGTGTCTCCTGAATCCGAATACTTCATCCCAAGGGTCGCCGAGACAAACCATGTTGTCGACAACGTGCTTCCAGCCGCAACTTTCGCACTTGACTGAAATCAAGTGATTCCATATTTGGGTATCTCCTCTCTCCGAGGTTCTCTTCGATTCTACACCACCTATGTCGTGGTACATCTTAGTCTCAGGATAATCGCAAACGGGGCAGTGAAGTGGCTCTCCGGTTTTAGGGTGAAGCATAACCTCTCCGTCGAGGTTCACCTTCTTCTCAGCAATATCCCTGCATATAGGGCAAGCCTTACGCTTATCCCACTCATTCGCCGTTATCTTCTCGTCCATACTTTAACCTCATATCTTGTTCTTCTATTGCTTCGAACATGGCGTTCATCAGGGTTGTCATGGCTAGAAAAGCCACGCCCCTAGCATCACCGTCATACTGCAACGCAAGGGACCCATCTGAAGAACCTGCGGCAAAAATGAAATCTTCTACGCCTAGTTGTCTCAATTCCTCAGCAAAGGCGCTGACCTTCGCCATGATTATCTCATCTGTCATTCTTAGACCCCTTCAATGCCTTTACTAGGGACTTTATCTTCGTCTCCACTTCACCTTCGAACTTGTAGTACTTGTAAGTCTCTGCAATAGTTCTGATTCTAGCGACATAGGAAGCAGGGTTCTCCATCCAACGCTCGTAGTTCTTGTCGACCATAGCGGTGAGTTTTTTCTCTTGCTCCACATAGCAACCGTGACAGAGAACTATCGCGTTCTTCGCGAGCCTGTACTTGACCACTTCTTCGACTTCTTCCCACTGTTTTGCGGCATAGTCGTCAGCACGGCTGACCACCTCTTCTGTTGTGAACTCGTCATAGATAGCCGGTTCGAGAACGTGGCTTCTAGTAGGGCGCTTGCAGATGTTGCACTCACCATAGGGAGTGGCTACACCTTCTCGGATGACTCGCGGCATGAGGGTGGCTTCTTGAACATCGTAATAACCAATGCGCTACCCAAATCCTCAATACGAAGACTGCGGTGGTAGGGTCGTGTCGGACGAAGTGGATGCAACGGTCTACGGTACAATCAACTCCAAGAGAGTGCCGATTAATGCCTTGAGACATGGTGACCACACATACTCCCTGCAAACCACCGAGAGGGGTCGTTCCCACTTCTCTCCGGATGTCGATGGGCTAGGACACAAGAGGCTGGCTCCGACCAACTACTTGGGTGGTGGAGCCTCTAGGGGAATCGCTCACAGACTCTCCGACTTGCTCGGGGGAGATGTCAAGGCATTGAAGGGAATCATCATGAAGACTGATGCGGCCAACGATGTGACTCTATACATAGGCGGACTGACCATGGGCTCAGAAGCACATGGCGACCTTGCTACCCACCCTCAAGGCATCCCGCTTAATCCGGGAGAAGCATTCTTCATTGATATAACTAGACTATCTAGCCTATATGTAATATGTGGAACTAATCCAGTAGGAGCATCGGGATATTATGCTAATACGTCGTATAGTACTAGTGATAGTACGATAGCAATAGACAACACTAGTGGTTCAGGTGGTTCTGCGCCCAGTTCTAGCGTTACCACTACCAACTTCCCCGTAGGCTCCATCGTCTACAAGAGCGACGGCACTAAGATAGGTGTAGTCGCTTCGACAGGCGCAGGGTCTATCACATTCACATCTACATTGGAAGTAGCGTTAGGAAATACCGACCAATTATACACCAGTCAAGTGTACCTCTATTGGATGGACATGTGAAAAGGCTCAATACGACGACCTCAGTGGTAGAGTCGTGTCGGACGGCGTGGACGCTAACTTAGCAGTCGATATTGGCGGGAAGAAACGCTTTATCAGTGCTGATTACTCTCCATTCGGAGACACCTCCCTCCTAGTCACCCAAAAGGGTAGGGGAGAGTTCTCGGGCAACAAGCATCGGAGAACGACAGTAACCAACTGGCTAGGTGGGAACCAGTTAGCCGGCGGCATATCGTTCAGCAGGTATGTGTTAACCCCCTTGACGGCTAGACTCCAATCTAACAGTGGCTCAACGACCCTCAACCTCCAGTGGGACACCACCGTAGAGAGTTACAATCTGTCTAAATACACTAGAGACCCTCTTTCGACCATTCACGGCGATGAGTTGTTCTTCCAAGGAAGCGAGGACAACGGGGTCGCGTTCGGGACCTTCCAAAGCCTAGGGACATACAAGACAATCACAGAGAGCACTGTTGACGGAGTACGCAGGGTGCAGTATGAAATGAACGCGGCAATAGGGGGAGACCTATTCGCTGACGAGAAGATATACGTCGCTAACTTCCAACCCGGAGGCCCTTACACCCTCAGTTCAGGTGGAGCAATCAACACCCCCAGTTCGGGACTGAGAAAATACTCAGGAGTGTCCGTGTCCGGTGGCTCAGGGACAGGGGGACAAGCAGACATTACCTTCACCTCATCCACCGGTTTGATTACAGAGTTGGCATTACACACTAGATTCGTTAGCCCTATCGTCGGAAGCGGATACGAGTTGGGAGATTCCTTGACGTTCTCAATCACCGGAACGACTCCAGCCTACACTGGTGGGGGAGGTAGGATAGTCTCACTAACAAGCGATAATCTGAACCTGACAGGAATCGCTCAACAACTAGTAGAACTAGTTCCTGAGTTGAACGGGAAGGGGGTAAAGGCCCAAAAGGGATTCATGCTCAAGGCCGACCATAGGAACACACCTACGATATTCATAGGAGGGCCAACCATGCGCAATCTGACAGGGTCTCAGATAAACCAATACCCCGAGGGAATCCCTCTAGGACCAGCAGATTCATTTTTCATAGACGTCACGGAGTTGTCGCAGATATACGTGATAGCCGACTCTAACCCTAGTGGCGTCTACTCGTACATTTACTGGATGGATATGTAATGGGATATATTTCAGTTGGAAGGCCGTTGGTTGATTCGGATAACGACGGTACCGTAGACGGTATTCTCAACCGGCTCAATGCCGGTAGTGGGATGGACATAACCTACTCGGCCAGCACGGGAGTGCTTACGCTAGCCGTAGATGAGTCGGAACTCTCAGGGAGCGGAACGACGGTTACCTACTCGACAGGAACCCCATCTGATGGGACAGGCTCTAACGGGGGCTTGGCGATTGACGTCACCAATGGGGACTTCTACCGAAAGCAATCGGGCTCTTGGGGTCTCTTGGACCAAATACCAAGTCTGAGAAGGACTAGGATGTTCACCGCAACCTACGCAACCAGCAGTGGGTTCGCTGCTGGTAAGTTTACCTTGGACGGGGAGTATTACTTCTTCGCGACATCCTTCCCGAACTGCTCGACCGCAGCCGAGGCAGAGACCTACGTCAACAACTTGGGCTACGGCCTGAATAGTAGAATCATTTTTTCCCAAAGAGACGACCCTAAGGACATCTCCGTCTTTAGAGCGACTTCGGGGACAGTCTACACCCAAGGCGACTCCGGCTTCAGTGGGAGCGGAACCTCTTCTAGCATAGGTTTCGACCTAGAGAAGGAGTCAGGACAAAACCTAGCGAACGGTGTGGTCTACACCGTTGAGTTCCTACCTAGGATGAACATAGAGCACAAGACCAATGGTTCCGTTTCCATACAGGAGATGAACCTAGACAACGTGACCTACACGTTCTCGGGAGACGGCAACACTTCAACCGAGTTCGTAATCGCCAATCTAGATGTATCCACATACAGGTCGGCTAAATACCACATACAGGTAACCAACGCCACTGACTCGAGTTATCAGGTCTCGGAAGTGATGCTAATTCACAACGGGAGCGCTTCTAGTATCAACGAGTATGGCCTAGTTTATAGCGACAGCCCGCTTGCGAACGTTAAGACAGACGTCAACGGCGGGAACGCAAGAGTTATCTTGAACAACGTTGGGGACTCTGACAACTACACGGTCAACGTGGCCGTCAAAGCACTGACAACGTGAGGAAAAAAACATGACAAATGCGAACTTTCGTGTTAAAAATGGGCTTTATGTCGTCGAGGACTCTTCCTCATCAGGTAATCTTACCCTTCTAGACGGCGAGATAAAGAGCGACGGCGATTTGACCGTATTCCCTTCGGCAACATCCGGTACAAATACTGCCGGAAACGACATGATTGTCCAAGGTGGAGCAGGAACCGGAAGCGGTGCTGGTGGTGCGATAAAGTTCAATGTCGCTGGTGCTGGTGGAAGCGGGTCAAGCGCTAATGCTCAAGCCACTAAGATGCAGATTGCCTCAACTGGAATAGTGACGATGACAGATGGGACCAATGCGAGCAGCACCACTACCGGAACGCTGATAGTAACTGGTGGAGTGGGTATTTCTGCAAACCTGTATGCTGACGTTGCTAGATTCACAGGAAGCACAGCATCGAGCAGCACCACTACCGGAGCACTCGTTGTGACAGGTGGAGCAGGCATTGGTGGAGACTTATATGTTGGAGATGATTTGCGTCTTGCTTCTGATAGTGCCTTACTCACTTTCGGCGCTAATGACGATGTTCTCTTGACTCACGTCGCCGATGTTGGGCTACAACTCTCAACTACCGCGACAAGCGGGGCAAACCCCGTCTTCGAAATCTACCAAGACAACGCCGACGCTAATGGGGGTGTTCTGAGATTCAAGAAAGAAGCGGGTAGTAGTAACACTGCTGACAACGATAAACTCGGACTAATTCAGTTCTTCGGCGACGACAGTGGCGGTACTTCTACCAACATGGGTCAGATAGAGGGAAGAATCGCCGATGCGAGCAACGCCGATGAACTCGGTCGCTTGATGCTACGACCAAGGGCAGACTCCGGTAGCGCTGGTGGTGTCATCATAGACGGTTTCACCATCGAAGGTATCCTCAATCAGAAGCACGCGCTGAAGGCATCCATTGGTGGAAACCACACCAGCGACTCCGGCTACACACTGACAGAATCCAGTTCGGGCTCTGTAATCAACATGTTCCAGTATCCTTCTGATAACACCGACAACTCTTCGCAACATTACAACGCCAGTGGTGGCGGTTCACAAATAATATATGACGTAGTACCAGTACTGAACATAGGTGGAGGCTCGACCCCCCATGTTTTCAAGGGAACCGGTCAGGGTTCCAGCGAATCGAACTACTACCCCAACCTGATGGTCAACGGAACAGGGTACTCAGAGGCTAGAGTCAAGCAGGTAACTGCGCAAGGAGAGTCTAACGTTCACGCAGGTTTAGGAGCCGCGATGGTCATAGAGACCGTCGACAAGCATAATTTCAACGGGATTTATTTCACAAAAGACAGCGCCAACAGCACCGCCTTCTCTTGGAACACAAGTGACCCTAGTTCGACGCTTGGGTCCGATGAGACTTGGGGAGTCGGTAAAGAGGTCGGTCAAGATGGCTACTTCCAAATTGGCTACTATGCCGATGGCTACGACGATGTAGCCATAAGCACCACGAAGAACCCTCTTCGCTCGGCCAACAGGCTGATGAGCATTCACTATGCTGGAGGAGTTGGCGTAGATGGAGTTCAAGGAAATGTCTCTTCGGGATTGACAGTTTCAGTATCAACACAAACCTACTCTTCATCAACTAGTCGTAGCCAAAACATACAACTGAACGCCTCCGGCGGACTCGGTCCACTAGGGGTTTACGTCAATAACGGCGGTGGTTACTCCAGCGGCTCGACCAGCGCGATTACCGTCGACGACAATTCAGGCGGCTCCCCGACTTTGACTGGTATAACAAGCGGCAAGAAACTCTACGACTCCAGTGGGAACCTCGTCGGTACGGTAAGTAGTGCTTCCAGTACCACGATTAACTTCTCAGGAAACATTACACATGGGTTGGCAGACAACGAGCAGTTGTACGGAATGCTAGGAGGAGTGGTTTACTTCGAACCTTCGCAGGCGTCACCAGCCTCTACTGCTGGTAGGTTGTACAGTTACAACGGCAGCCTGTATTGGAACGGTAGTGACCTCACGGCTTCTGCTGCGAGCGCATTGGGCGACCTTTCGGACGTTTCTTACTCCAGTGGGGACCTATCGATTACCAGTTTGGACACATTCACTATGTCGGCTTCCGACACTGTGATGAAAATCATCGACACTTCCGCCAGTGGTACTGCCAGCGGCGGTAAACTGACTCTAGGGTCTGACGATGGTGCGGTGATGGCCGATAACCATAGGCTCGGAGTAATTGACTTCGTTGGTGCGGAAGACACCAGTAACACACAATCCGTGGGCGCAAGAATCCAAGCAGTATGTAGAGACGCTTGGAATGGAAGCAACAATGACGCAGATTTGGAGTTCTACACGGTTGATGGAACCACCGTGTCGAAGGTACTGACGTTGGATGCTGACAAATTAGCCTCTTTCGAAGGTGATGTCACCATCGCAGGAAACGACTTGACTTTCGGTAATGGTGCGACCATCGTCAACACGAGTTCTTCGGTACTTACGATAACCGAAGCGACTACCATATTTAGCGGCGACATAAGAGTTAATGGTAACGACATCAAAGCCTCAGATGGCACGACTGCGATTACTCTAAGCGGAGCGGACGTTACAGTAGCAGGAAATCTAACAGTCAGCGGGACCACCGTCCAACAAGACGTCGCTACTGTAACAGTCGAAGACCCTTTGATTGAATTGGCAAGAAGCAACAGCGCTGACACAATAGACATCGGTTTTATTGGAAAGTACAACGATGGCTCCAACGATTTGTATGCCGGTCTCTTTAGAGATGCGAATGACTCGGGAATATTCAAACTCTTCAAAGACACCCAAGAGGACCTTTCTGCTGCAACAGCCGTAAATGCAAGTGCAACTGGCTTTGCATTCGCTACTTTGGAACTTGCGACTTTAGACGCCACCACACTCTCCATCAACACATCGGGGACCCAAGACGCAATCGTAACCTCAGGGTCGGTTGCTCTCGCTAACATAGCCGACACCGCAGGAGCGACAACCATCGACACCTTCGATTGCTCGGTATACCAAGCGACGAAATACCTAGTTCTCGTGGAAGATATCACCAACAATAACTTCCTTAGCACGGAGATTTTGGTTCTTGGGGATGACAGCCCATCGAACTCGGCTGGTTATTTGACTCAGTATGCGGTGCTTTACAACGACACTGAACTGGGAACATTTTCTGTAACAGGCACAACGAGTGGAAACAACATCAATTTGCAGTATGACCCTACTGACATAAGTGGGTCGAATAATCATAAAGTAAGGGTGGTGGCTACTAGAATCGCATCGATTTGATTCTAGTGTCCCACGAGAGGGAGAGTGAACCTCGTGGCGAATGAGTTTAGGGTAAAGAACGGTTTAATTGTAGGTAGTCTGAGTGTAGATTCAGGCGGTACGTTAACCATTCCCGATGACATAGTCCACGATGGGGACACCAACAACAAGATAGCGTTTGGGACTGACACTCAATCTTTCCAAACAGGTGGAACTGCGAGATTTAACATTAGCGACTCAGGGTTGCAGATTGGTACTGGTGCGAGAGTCACTACAATTAACACTTCATTTTCTGACAACGACACTTCCCTGATGACCTCCCAAGCAATCAAGGAGAAGATTGAGAATTACGGCTACACCACCAACACCGGAGATATAACCGCAGTCACAGCGGGAGACGGTCTAACGGGAGGAGCGAGCAGTGGTGGCGCTACATTAACGGTGGGCGCAGGGACTGGTGTGACTGTCAACGCAAATGATGTAGCGATAGGCCAAGCAGTTGGAACCTCAGACGATGTAACATTCTCAACAATCACAATCGCTAGTGACTTGATTCATTCGGGTGACACCAACACCAAGTTGGGGTTCAGTACAGACACGATAACACTCACGACAGGCGGGACTGCAAGGCTGACTCTGACAGATTCCGCAGCAACCATCAACCAAGCCGCCACTTTCAGCGGCGGAATTGCGAATGCAGGAACAATCTCGGCTGGAACATGGAGCGGTACGACGATTGGCGTTAGCAAAGGCGGAACAGGAATCACATCTTATTCGAATGGGGAACTTCTGATAGGAAACTCACTGGGAGTCCTGACAGCGGCCACACTCACGGCAGGCGACGGAATTGACGTCACCAACGGGAATGGCGCTGTCACTATTGCTGCCGAGACTGCTTCTGCAACCAACCCCGGAGTTGTCGAACTAGCGACCACCGCCGAGACAACAACAGGGACAGACGCCGCAAGAGCGGTCACTCCTGACGGTTTGAAGGACGGCTACCAAGGTTCGACTAACGTAACAACACTAGGAACGATATCGACAGGGACATGGCAAGGAACTGCAATCGATTTAGAGAACTATGTGACCGGTGTTCTACCATCGGCCAATTTAGATGCAGATACAGCGCATCTATCGGGAACTCAGACTTTCTCCGGCGATAAGACCTTTTCAGGCACGGTTACCATCGCTAGTGACCTGATTCACTCAGGGGACACCAACAACAAGTTCACCTTTGGGACAGACACCCAAACATTCACCACCGGAGGAAGTAGTAGGGTCGATATCTCAGACAGCGGACTCAGACTGGGTGGAAGTGGTGCAAGAGTAACCACCATCAACACTGGATTCACCGATAACGACACTTCCCTGATGACCTCGCAAGCAATCAAGGAGAAAATCGAGTCCTACGGATACACTACCGTGACTGGAGACATAACCGGAGTGGATTTGACTGGAGGAACAGCGATTACCATAGGTTCTGAGACAGGAACTGCAAGTGGCGATTATTCTGCGACTATCTCCGTCACAGACAACACAATCGGCGCTACGCAGTTGAACGTCTCGGGTAATGGCGATACAAGCAAGTTTCTTCGCTCAGACGGGGACGGGACTTTCTCATGGGCCGTACCATCTGGTTCGGGTGCTTCCGAACTGGGAGCATTGAGCGACGCAGTCACAGGGCCTACCGGCGATGAGGCACAGAGGAACGTCGGTCTCGGTGAGAACGCATTAGACTCAATCACCCAGTTCGTCTCAGGAATTGTCACCGACGGCGGAAAGTTCAATGTTGGAGTCGGATATGACGCAGGAACGGCAGTAACCACCGGCGATAACAACACTTTCGTGGGCTACCAAGCAGGTGCCGCAACAACAACAGGCAGTTCGAATGTGGCGATTGGCTTAGGTGCGCTAGACGGTCCTGACACGGAAAGCAACAACATAGCGATTGGGCATAATGCGTATGGTGGTTCAGTAGCAGGTGCCGAGCAGGGTATCGCAATCGGGTCTTCTGCTGGTGACGCTATCACCAGTGGTGACGGAAACACGATGATGGGTTACCAAGCCATGACAGCAGCGACCACGGGGTCATACAACACTGCTGTTGGGTATCAGGCCAACTATACAGGAGTCACTGCTGGTGCTAAGAACACGATGATTGGTTTCAGAGCAGGAAAGGCAGTAGCCGGTGGTGGGTTCAACATCCTCATAGGGGCAAATGCTGGCGATAATATCACCTCAGGTAGTGAGAATGTCGTTATAGGAAGTCCTGATGTTTCTTCTGCAACAGGAGACACTCAACTTTCGATAGGGTCGGGTAACGCGACCGTTACTTGGATTACTGGTACTTCCAACTCATTAACTGCTGTCCAAGCAACCACATTTAGCGGTGGAATAACAGATGCAGGGACAATAGCCGCTGGAACTTGGAATGGAGGTGTCATCGCTTCTGCCTACTTGGATTCCGACACAGCGCATCTATCGGGAACTCAGACTTTTTCAGGTTCCAAAACCTTCTCTGCGAAAATCACAGCAGACGCTGGGATTGATATCGACAATTTCAACATCGACGGGACTACGATAGCCCTCTCATCCGGTGACATGACTTTGGATGCCGCAGGAGATATAATTCTAGATGCGGAAGGCACAGACATAATTCTCAAACAGGCTGGGACGAACTTTGGTAGATTCAAGAGAGCCAGTGGGGACTTCGTAATCAAGGCAGATACTAACAACGAACCCATGGTGTTCAAGGGCGTAGACAACAGTAGTACCATAACAGCACTCACTCTTGAAATGGCCGATGCAGGAGCCGCCACTTTCAACGCAGGAGTTACAATCGGCGGGGACCTAATCATCCCCGATGACATTGTTCATTCCGGCGATACCAACAACCTCATTTCGTTTGGTACAGACACGCAGTCTTTCGAAACAGGCGGAACTGCGAGATTCAACATTAGCGACTCAGGATTGCAGATTGGTACTGGTGCGAGAGTCACTACAATCCTAGATGAAGACGATTTGTCCACCGACTCGGCAACTGCTCTAGCGACTCAGCAATCCATTAAGGCTTATGTCGATGCTCAAAGTGGCGGTGCTTCTTCACTCAACGGGTTATCGGATGTCACATACTCAAGTGGAGACTTGACTATATCGAGCCTTGACACACTCATTGTCGGAGATTTTGTGATAGATTCTTCGGGAGACATATCTCTTGATGCTGATGGTGCAGATATAAGACTCAAAGATGCTGGAACGACTTATGGAAATCTTGCACATGACAGTGGTCATTTCAAGATTAAAGCAGTTGTAAATGATGCTGATATGTATTTTGTCGTCAAAGACAACAACTCCAATGTCGATGCTCTCATTTTAGATGGTTCAGATGCAGGAGCCGCCACTTTCAACGCAGGAGTCACAATCGGCGGGGACCTAATCATCCCCGATGACATTGTTCATTCGGGCGATACTAACAACCTTATTTCGTTTGGTACAGACACTCAATCCTTCGAGACAGGTGGAACAGCGAGGTTCAACATTAGCAACTCAGGATTGCAGATTGGTACTGGTGCGAGAGTCACTACAATCCTAGATGAAGACAACATGGCTACTAACTCTGCCACTGCTCTAGCAACTCAGCAATCCATTAAGGCGTATGTGGATGCAAATGCTGGCGGTGGCGGTGCTTCTGCCCTTGGTGATTTATCAGATGCAGTCACAACTGCAACAGATAACATAGGTATTGGGCCTTCTGCTCTTGACTCTATATCTGCTTCAAACGGTAATTATAACATAGGTATAGGTAGAGACACTGGGACCAGTATTACCACAGGGGATAGAAATGTCTGTATTGGCTGGAATGCTGGTGAAGACCTAGTAGATGTAAGCGATAACGTGTTTGTTGGCGCCTTATCGGGTTTTAATGCGACAGGGTCTTCTAACACAGTAGTCGGAACAAATGCTTTCCGCACTGCAACTGCTGGTATAGACAATGTCTCTATCGGTAAAGCATCTATGTATAGTTCTGCTGCTGGTAATTACAATGTTGCGGTTGGTAGTAACGCTATGTATGCCTCTACTGCTGGCAATAACAATGTTGCAGTTGGTAAAGATGCTTTGAGGGCTGTAACTGGCAACGATAACATAGGAATCGGACACGATGCTGGTGACAACATCACAAGCGGTAGTAATAACCTCGTTATAGGTGCTTTTGATGTCGATACTGCAACAGGTGATGACCAAATTATCATTGGTAGTGGTGATGGTGGAGTTACTTGGTTAAAGGGAGATTCAAACGGAATCAAGGCTCTCAAGATTAAGGTGAAAACAGTAACAGGAACAGAAACTCTAACTGATGCACAGTCGGGTTCGTATGTCTATGTAACAGGCAGTGGTGCGCCTACTTTACCTGCGACAGCAGAATCCGGTCAACAATTCACAATCATCAACAATACAGGCGGAAACTTAACGCCCGGCTTGGGAACATCCAACGCAATAGCGACAGGGTGGACCGCTCATGCAGCCATGTCTGATGAGACTGCGAGAACATACATCTGCGTCGCTACGAACAAATGGATATACATCGGGTGATTGAAATGGCTTCGATAATGATAGGTGTTGCAGGAGTCGCGCAGCAACTCAAGACAGCGAATGCAAGTGGTGGTGGTGCCTCCGCACCGACATCAGTCAGTATCGCTACCTCATCAAGCGGTAACTACAACAACGCCGTAATATCAAACTTAGCGGATGGTTGCGGTGTTGAGGATTTCAATTTCAACTTAGACGGTAGTGAGTTTAGCACAGGTTCAGCAGATGTGACCGTAGATATCGGACCCTACGGTGATGTGTATCCGGGGTGCTCTTCGATTCAAAGAATACGATACTACGGTTACATTAGAGCAACTGGAGCAACCTCATACCAGTGGGATGTGTCCATAAACAGCGCGAGCCTGAGTAACGGTTGTTCGGTAGCAACCCAAGGGACGGCTTCAACATCCCAAGACAGCATTAGTGGTGGAATAGGGGAAGACGTAGTAATTACCTTCGGAGGCGGTAGGGGTGGACTGACGTTCCCTGCTAACGGAGACTCCTTGAGCGTTAATATTGACGCAACTGCGACAAACTCCAATGGTTCAACTAGCGCAACTCAACTGCAAATAGACTATGATTTCTCATCGTGATAAATATGACTAGAATAGAAGTAAACATACCCACTGGTATATCCGGCGACCACTTGGTGACTCAATACAACAGTGGTACCCAACAGAGAATGTGGCAGCAGTATCTAGCCATGAAGAACGAGCCCTACGAGACTCATACCGTACTAATCAAGAACTCTTGCCCTATGCCCATAATGCAAGACTCCCAAGCGGAATACAACGAGCATCAGTGGTTGTGGGACAACGCGACCGGAGACGTACTAATTGGCGGACTTGGATTGGGAATGGTCCATCAACCGCTGATAGACAACCCGAATGTAACATCTGTTACTATCGTCGAACTTGAACAAGATGTGGTCGATTTGGTTTGGAGTCACTGCCCTAAGGATGACTCCTTTACCTTAGTAGTCGATGACTTCGAGACTTGGACACCACCAGCAGGAAGTTCATTCGATACCGTATGGGGGGACACTTGGTTAGTGGATAGCCCACTGACAATGGATGAATACAGAACACTTATTACAAACCAATATTCGCAGTATACTGACAACATAGGAGTTTGGGGTAGTTAAGATGGCTTTAGAAGTGCAGTGGGAGACGCCTTACGGGATAACATGCAACAATGCCTACGCCATCGTAGAGAACGCTCACATAGAAAGAAGGACAGAAGACTATGACGATGAAGGAACCTTGATTGACAGGACTCACTTCGTTATGAGGTTCAAGGTCAAGGTATGGTCTGACCTCGTTGCCTACAACGACAAGAAGTCATTCATCGGTGGGCAGAACTTCCAATTCGAACTAGATACCGATGACGAGGATGATGACCAGTACAACGCAATCAAACAATGCTATGAGCACATCAAGACGCTTCCCGGAATATGGGAAAACGCCATCGACTGCTAGGTTCTTTGTCGGCAATACTTATACCGTCGGGAATATCGACCTTACTTTATGCCTGAGGAGCAGAAAGAAGAAGGTAGCCCGACAATTGACTTACTAGACGAACGCTTTTCCGAACAATCGGATGTAACCCTGACAGACGGTCAGGTGATATTCCTCTACAACCTTGTAGAGCAGAATGTCCAAGCCCGTGGGTTCAGGATGGTTCAGTTCGTTTTCGACTTGATGACCAAGTTGGAAGAAGCGAACAGTAAGGTCTTCGAAAAGTTACAGGGAACAACTGTGACAGTCGATAAGACAGTTGTGGAGCCGCCGGTACCTGCCGCAGAAGCACCAGCACCTGCCGCAGAAAAAACTGACGACATATTCACGGCGGAGGAGTCTGCTTGATTATGAAGTTTCTAAGAAGACTATTCGGAATAAAGTCGAAGTCGGAAGTTTCTTCCGAAATAGACGAAGTTATCGAGGAGTTCGATGAGAAAGTCTCAGAAGAAGAAGTTCTTCCGACCGAGAAAGTAGTCGAAGAAACACCCGAACCGGTTGGAGAACCTTACCATGTTGTAGGGGGACCCAAGAAGGTCGCAGAACCGGAAGAAGAAACTGAGGAAGTTAGACTAACTTGGCCTCAATTCCGTTCAGCCCACAAGGGAATGGCCGCTTCTGAGATATCCGGCCTATGGAAGGAATACAAAGACGGTAGTTACGAGGTGAGGTCCTGATGAACGAAGCAATCGACGGAAAGCAAAATGCGCAGACAGTAACTGCTCATCAGATTAACATCTCAATAGCGAAGCAGGTCGCAGGGCTTGTGAAATCTACTCTAGGACCTTACGGTATGGATAAGGAAATGGTAGATGCGGCTGGAGAAGTCGTGATGACCAATGACGGCGCTACTATTCTAAAGGAGACCAAGTTAAACCACCCTTCTGCTAAGATTATCACCGAGGTAGCAAGGACTCAAGAGGAGAACTGCTACGATGGAACGACAACCAGTGTCGTAATCACCGGCGAACTGATGGACAAGGCACAGGACTTACTCGACAAGAAGATTCACCCTACGCGTATCGCCAAGGGGTTCGCTCTTGCTAACAGGAAGGCTCAGGAAGTTCTCCCTAGCATGGCTGTTGAGGTCAACGACTCCATCTTACAGACAGTAGCCGGCACTGCTATGACGGGAAAGACTGCTGAGATAGACGGAGACCATCTATCATCTGTATGTGTAGAGGTTGCTAGTGCTACTACTCTAGATAATATATCCATAGTAAGAAGGTCAGGAGGTAAGGTAAACGACTCCGTCGCTATCGCTGGTATACTAGTAGATAGAGAGAAGTCTCATCATAATATGCCTGATGTAGTAAAAGACGCTAAAGTCGCTCTAGTAGATGTGGATATCACTCTACCTGAGTTCGCTCAACAGGTTCAGGTTCAAGTTACCGATAACGCAGCCGTTCAGGAGTTCATAGAAAGTAGAAAGGAACAACTACACGGTATCGCTCAGAATCTAATCGACAGTGGAGCCACAGTTATCTTCTGTATGCGCGACATTGACCGATATGTTCAGGAATATCTAGCCAAGAACGGTATCTACGCCGCTCGTAGAGTTGCTAGAAGCGACTTGGAAGCCGTCTCTAAGGCCACAGGCGCACGTATAGTGTCGGCAATAGACGACTTGAAGGAAGAAGACCTAGGGTCTAGCGGAGAAGTAGAGGAAATCAAGGTTGGCGAGAAGCCGCTCATCAAACTAACAGGCAACAAGACAGACGCAGCAGTGTCCGTTCTTATTAGAGGCCCTACACAATCAGCGACAGACGAGATATCCCGAGCGTTCGACGACGCAGTCGGTGTGACCACCGTCGCTATCGAAGACGGAATGGTTGTACCGGGAGGCGGTGCGCCCTTCCTATTCCTATCGAAAGAACTCAAAGAATATGCAAACAGTGTAGGTGGTAGAGAGCAGTTAGCAATCACCGCCTTTGCCGAAGCATTGGAGGTAATTCCATCCGCTTTAGCAGAAAATAGTGGGTTAGACCCACTCGATACACTTATTGCCCTAAGGCATCTCCACTCGTCCGAAAGCGGCTCCGTTTACGGAGTCGACGTTGAGGAAGGCGGTGGAAAAGACATGCTGAAAGCAGGGGTAGTAGAGCCTACTAGAGTAGTCTCTCAAGCACTCGAAAGTGCTACCAATATTGCTTCTCAGTTACTGCGTATCGATAACATAATCGAAATGCACTCGGTAAAGGAGATTGGAGATGATGGATTCAACTATTGAGGAAAAAGTAACCAATGCTCTCGCTGCTTTGAAGGATTCCGGTGTAAGTTATCTACTGATGGTAGAGGACGATAGCGGAATCGCTTACTTTTCGAACAATAAAGCCGATAGGCTATACATCGTTGATTAATGGAGAATAAAACATGCCGATAGAACCCCCAAGAAGCCCGCTAGTAGACTTATATTACAACTCGATGAACACGGGTAAAGTACCCCAAGACCAAGAAGATATGGCCGAGTTACAGAAAGAATCAGAGAACCGACTGATAGGTTCGATGGGAGTGCAATCCGTATTCCTCGCTCTCGCTATCATGCTATACGAGTCATGGGAGTGGAGTCAATTCGGTGAGGTGTGGCAGTCAGCCGTGTTCTTCGGAATGCTTGCTTTCTCTTTCCAAGCGGCTCTTTACATGGTTTACAGAACCATTTTCGAGGACTCAACTAATTACAGGCGTCAACTAAGGCGTATGAAGAACAAGAACAAGCGCCGAATGGCTAAGATAAAGTTCGATGTAGAGCAACAGAGAACCGAATGGCTCTTCGAGCAGCAGATGCAGCAGTTCCAAAACGCTCAAGCCATGGCTAATGCAGACGGTATCATATCGCCCGAGGAACAGATGATGCTCAACAACATGAAGAATCAAGTCAGTCAAACTGCACAGCAGATTGACCCAAACATGAACTTAGACGAATTGGCTAGGCAATTAGGCTTAGACAGATACTCAGTGGGTGGTCTCCCTATTGGACCGAAGTTGACGGTGACCCAAGCCCCTTTAGGGCGTTTCCAGTCCCAACAGCAGGGGCTGGACCATCAGACGAACAATCAGACGACACAGAACTGAAACAATTAGAGGCTTACGAGGACGCAATAGCAGGAAACACGAGCCATTTACTAGAAGAAGAGGATGAGAAAGAGGAAAAAATACCATGCAGGGGGATAACATCGATGGGAACTGAGTGTGGTAGGATGACGACAACAGGATGGTGCTACCAACATGGGCCTTCTCTTTAGTGACGATGCAGAAGACCAAGCGGCAACAATCATGCAAAATATGTCCGTAGGTATGACGTGGCAATTCAGGTATATGCGCCTAAGATGGATGGTTATCTCTATCCTTGCCTTCTTTGCCGGTGGAGTCATAGTCTCTCTAATCGACTACTTCATCGTTACCTCCTCCGAGAACAACGGAGTGGTGGGACTCTTGATTGATAGGTGGTTTGGTTAAATGGCGGCAGAAATCATCATCGCCCATGGTATATGGAGACTTTCCTCTACTCTAGCATCTCTAGTGCCGGTGCAAATCAGCGTAATAGGTGCTACCGGTACGGGTAAGACGACTCTAGACAGGCAATTGACCACTAGGGGCGAAGTGAGGATGTTCTCAGACGCCGAGAGAACCCACCACAGGAAGAACTGGTTAGGTAATTACAAGCCCCCTGAGGCTACTAAGAAGAGAGTGAAGTCAGAAGGACTCGCTAGAACGGTAGTTTCTAGGGACTTAGGCGGTCACGACGAATACAGAACCCTATGGCTAGCAGATATGATTAATAGGGATTCTAAGAATGTATTCGTAGTAATAGACCATAGACATATACTAGATAGGAATAATGTAGATAATCAAGCAGCGCTATCGTTCTTCGTAGAGGCGCTAAAGAAGAAAAGACGACCTAGAGGCCTCACTTTTAGAGGGTGGTTGAGATGGAAGTCATGGTACCCTCGTAGAGTAATCGTAATCGCTAACAAAGCCGATGAGTGGATGAGCGACGAAGACCACGAGACTTGGAAGAAGGGCTTTATTGCTAGGCATGGTATATTCGACGTGTTTAGACAAGACCTATTCAGACTACAAGAAATGGACATTCCAGTATACATGGACGCTATGAGCGCTAGGTATAGTTGGAATGTGCAAGACGCACTTTACAAGGGGTTAACAATATGACAGACGACACATATACGGAAGTAGTAGCGCAGGTTGATTTTGAGTTTTCAAGCCATCCTGACGAGAAAAAGAGAAGAAGACAGAACATAAGGAGAGCGATTAAGGCTCTAAGACCGACTAAGAGAAGCATTTTCTCTCCAAAGAGATGGTGGTTCGGAGGCAAATGGGCGCATAGACTACCGACCCAGTGCGTCATAGACGGTGTAGATTGCACTACGGCTGACTATGGGGCGTTAAAGGACATCTACATGAGGGACAAAGCCGGTAGGCTCAAGAAGTTCACACCTTGGAGCGGTGTCTTGGAAGGAAAGGGAGTACCCATGTCGGGTACTTACTGCCCTCAGCACCTAATGCTCTATCACAAACTAACGGAATGGCTGGTCGAAGAAGACGCAGAAGCCGACCCAAAGTTACTCACTCGCATGATGAAGAGGGGAATTACCTTCGTACCAGTGGTCAAGAAGAAGAAAGAGCCTGAACCACCACTAGTGCAAAAGTGGGAACCCGTCATGCTAGAGGCGAGAAACGACGGAATACCTGTTTTGGAACTGAGAGACGGCACAGATTGCCCCAATTGCGGCTATCATGTGGCTTTGAGGACCAAATTAGTCGCTTTACAAGAAGGGAAGTTAAAAGCACACACCCTTTCGACACAACAGGTAGGTGCTCAGGGGAGCATACAGACAAACAATACGGAGACGAGATAAATGGGACTATTTGGTAACAAGAATACGCTAGAAATCCCCGGAATAGGGGCGGGAGTCAGTCAAGAACAGATGAACATGTTCGCTAACGCGGCACAACAGTCGGGCTTGCAGGACTACGGAATGCAGATGGTGAATCAGTGGACAGGCGGTGGCTTGGACACCGAGCAAATCGAGTTAATACACCACATGATTGCTAGGCATCCTAATGAGATGGATATTTTCCTAGCGCAAAGCCCGGGTTTCTTGGTCGGATTAGCGGAACTTATCTCTATAATCATCAAGAAGGAACTCTACGAGTGGTTCAACTCGCCTATAATAAACTCCACCGTGAACGCGGAACAGGCAGCGAGCCTCGGCTATTCCACCATAACTCAGGAGAACATCGACACCATCCTAGGTAGAATGGTACAGGGAACTGACCCTAGCGGAATGGTCACAACACCACAACAGAGAATCAACTCAGCAGACGCTGAATCCGCGTCTGTCCTGAACCAATACAAGTTTGGACACCAAATGGGCATGATGAACAACCAAATGGGCATGATGAACAACC
>CEPW01100442.1_pt1 | contig 22587 bp, 21 predicted proteins | sample 356211 | NCBI WGS metagenome assembly CEPW01 (sample SAMEA2620021, study PRJEB7988) | marine metagenome | biome: marine biome (ENVO:00000447); feature: deep chlorophyll maximum layer (ENVO:xxxxxxxx); material: "saline water (ENVO:00002010), including plankton (ENVO:xxxxxxxx)" | depth 25 m
TGACACCTATTATCCGTACTACGGTGATGTAGGGCGCCTTGACCAGGATGGTGATCTAAATCCTTGCGAGTCACTACCTGGTGCCCCATAGAAAGTAAGTGCGAACATGTCCAACATTGAAGACATAAAAAAATTCCTATCTAGTGAAACGGGTCTCGCTACTGTAAGTACTGTCCAGAAAGATGGACGTGTACTTTCAAGTGTTGTGAACTGTGGAGTCATAGATCATCCAACCACAGGTACCCCTTGTGTGGCTTTTGTATCTGCCGGCCATGCCGCACGGCTCAATCACATTCGTCGAGGTTCCCAGGTAACGGTAGCGATTAGAAGAGGATGGGCTTGGCGTTCCGCTACTGGTGTCGCCGAGCTCATTGGCCCACATAACCAGCCTGAAAATTTTAGTTCTGAAGATTTAAGGCTTTTATTACGTGAAGTATTCGAATCTGCCGGTGGAACTCATGAAGATTGGGATGAATACGACCGTGTCATGTCAACGGAGGAAAGAGTCGTTGTATTAGTTTCTCCTGAACGAATCCTCGGAAACTACTGACTCTCCTGCCATTGAATACGAGGACAGTCATTCCATAAGCGTTCCAAATCATACAGTTCACGTGTTTCATTATCGAAAACATGAACAATGAATCCTCCATAATCCATCAAGACCCAAATTGAGCCCTCTTGATATTCTCGCCCTTCAATGGTTTGAGGTTTAGGCCCATCAAGTAAAAGCATCTGTTCTTCAATTTCTTCCACTATCGCTCGGACTTGTCGAAAATTGCTTCCACTGGTTATAACAAAAACATCAGTTATCCCTACTAAGGCTCCGACATCAAGCAAGACTGTATTTTGGCCAAGTTTCTCTTCCGCAGCTGTTGCTGCCTGTATAGACCAACGCTTAATTTCTTCTGTTGTTAGATTATTTCGCAAAGAGACCACTCTGAATCTAAAAGTCTGTATTACTGAACTGATACAAGAAAATCAGCACCTATAACTACTGTTACTTCTGCCACTGGACTAATCAATTCATCAAATTCGACCCTGAATCCTAATTCCGCTCCTAAAGATTCAACTTCTTCAGCTATTAACGGATCCCGGTAAACAACTTTGGACTCCTGAAAGTCAAATGTTTCCATGTTTCCAACTACTACTATTTCCGCTCCTGCTGAAATAACATGTTTACGCGCAAGCGAGTCCACGGTAAAGTCGCCTGTTCCATTCATTAAACGAACCGTTAAACGGTCTCCCGGAACAGCTGCTATCGGGAAAGGGAATAGATCAACAACTACGTTCTCGAGTTCAAACAAATTAGGAACAATGGAACTTTCCAAGTTTGTTATAGGAAAAGTTGTTACACCGGTCTCCGCAGCTCCTACTACGGCAAGAAAATCAACAACACTTAGCCCCAAATCGGGAAGCTTCTCTGCCGGAGAACCATTCTGTCCGATTTCTTTTAACCAAGATTTCCAGAAATTCTTACTTAAATTCATTTGTTCAGTTGCGGCTAAGTAATTGGCAGATGAAAGAAAATCTACGACTCTCTCATCTTGGATCTTCACGTCTCCTTGTGGGAATTGAACAATCTCAACACCTTCATCAGTAACTTCAACTAGGGAGTCTTCTAAAGCCACTTCAACTACATCCACTGGTGCAACTAAACCTGTCCAACGCGTAGGAGTCAAAAGAACTTCTTCCGTAAATCCAACGTTGAATAGATCCACAAGTGCTGCAGTCAAAGAACCGAGACCACCTTCGTCATATATCGATGAAAGAGCGCATGGAGACTGTTCACAATTTGAATCAGGAACTAAGGATGGTGAGACGATTAGTAGGGATCCGCCACCCCCTTCTCGATCAGCTACTGCTCCTACTACTAAATCTACGAGTTTCCCTTCTTTATTTTCTGTCGCTATAACCATTGACCAGGTTTGCTCAACAAAGGCCTCAAACCCAGGTGCTGAAAGGTCCACAATGGCTCCTAGAGTTTCCCCACTCTGATCATTCAAAAGTTCATCGCCGCTTTCGATGAGAAGAAACACCGACCAAATAACCGCTGCAAGAAGAAACGCTGGAAACAACCATCGCCACCCAAAGGACGAGGCTGGGGCTTTCTCTCTCTTTCTGAAACGATTACTCGTTTTTTCTGATTCTTGTTCTTCCATCAGAAACTTTCACCCACATATAGCCCGTGTTTATCGATGTATGACTTAACCGCTTCAGAAACCATAGTTCTTACTTCAGCTCCTTCGCTGCTCAACAGACGGATTTCCGTGCCTGCTACATCTGGAGTCTCTGCTACTACCCTTTCAAAATTCCAACCACCTGGCGGTGTAGCTCCGTCATACCCCGGCCGATCAACCACCACCATCACTGCATTTTCCTGAATGTAGTCCGAGTCTTTCCAAGTATTGAGTTCTCTGGCTACATCTCCCCCTACAAGGAGAAATAATTCTGCGTCAGTGAAAAGAGTCTTCATCTCTTTCAAAGTTGCCGAAGTATAAGTTGGACCGCCTCGTCTAATCTCAGAGTCATCGACTTCTAATCCTTCAAATTCAGAGACAACAAGTTCTGTCATTTCTAATCGATGCTTAGCAAGAGTCACTTTTAGTCCTGCTCCTGTTTTCTGCCAAGGGTCGTTAGCTACGACAAAAAGAACCTTGTCGAGTTGAAGTTGATCCCGCGCCGCTAAAGCTGCAGCTAAGTGGCCTAAATGCGGGGGGTCAAAAGTTCCTCCAAATAACCCAATGCGCCTTTTTTTGAGGTTTTTCACAAGAATTATTCTACTTTAAATTATCACTAACTCTAGAATCGCTAAATAAAAAACCTATCTTGACCTGCACTTATATAAAATGTGGCATAAGTCATAAAGAAAACTCTTCACAAACAACACAAAATGTGCTTCAATAGTTTTTCGGTGAGTTCCTAACAAAAGTTAATTTTGTAAGTGCAGCGCCTTTTCGTACTAAATATTTAAAACCTCGGCGCGTGCCGCGGAACAAATTAAGTAAGAGAGCAGAAAAAATATGAGTGATTCAGTAGGGCAATATCTAAATGAAATCGGCATGGTTGATCTTCTAGATGCCCAACAAGAAAGAGAGCTTTCTAAGTTGATTGAAGCCGGAGCAGAAGCTCAGGCTAGAAAAGACGAAGGCGAAACAGGAAAAGACCTTGACAGAGCGATCCGTAAAGCTGCTCAAGCAAAAGATCGTTTTATCCGTTCCAACCTTCGCCTTGTGGTAAGCGTCGCACGTCGATACCCCTTGCCTCCTGGTATGGAGTTACTCGATCTTATTCAAGAGGGGAACTTAGGATTAGAGCATGCAGTTGACAAGTTTGACTGGAGAAAAGGTTTCAAATTCTCTACATATGCCACGTTCTGGATTCGTCAAGCCATTGGACGTGCCCTTGATCAAAAAGCAAGTTTGGTGCGACTCCCAGGTGATCGCTCGGCAAGTTTGAGGGCGGCATTGCGTGCCGTCTCTGGAAATGGTGACGAATTAGATGAAGAGCATGCTCGCCTGCACCGCCTAACGACACCAACTTCTTTAGATAGAACGATCGGCGATGATGACAGCAACGAACTTGTTGATCTTCTTCCAGACTCAAAACCAGGACCAGAAGCTGAAGTCATGTCACAGGCAGAGAATGAGATGGCTACTGGACTTCTCGATGTTCTTGACCACCGTGCTCGCTATGCAGTGGAACAGCGCTTTGGTCTCACTGATGGTCGGAAACGTTCCTACAGAGAAGTAGGAGAAAACCTTGGTGTTACAGCTGAAGCAGCTCGGCGCCTAGTAAAACGGGCAGTAAATACAGTACGTGATCGCGCAAGCGAAGTCATTGACGCAACCGTCTGAATTTAATTCCTTGAAACTAAATTAAATCTTTCGGGGCCAGCCGGTCCTTTACTCTAGTATTTATATTGTGAATAAAATTCCTACTTCTCGTGAATCTGAAGCCAAAGACTGGTCTCCTAGTTCTTGGCGAAATTTCCTTGCGCTCCAGCAGCCAGAATGGCCCGACCCTGAAGCTCACTCTGACGCTCTTGATGAACTTTCTTCCTTGCCACCTCTAGTTTTCGCAGGAGAAAGTAGAGACTTGACTGAAAGCCTTGCTTCTGTATGCAAGGGCGATGCTTTCCTCTTACAAGCAGGCGATTGTGCAGAGTCTTTTGATACTTCTGCTGATTCAATACGCGACAGACTCAGAGTCATCCTTCAAATGGCCATTGTTCTAACTTATTTCACTGGAGTTCCTGTTATTAAAGTTGGTCGCATTGCCGGACAGTTTGCTAAACCTCGCTCAAGCAGTACAGAAGTTATAGACGGCGTAGAACTTCCATCCTTTCGTGGTCACATAGTAAATAACATAGAATTTTCTGCTGGAGAACGCGTCCCAGATCCACAAAGGCTCCTAACCGCCTATAACCGTGCCTCATCTACATTGAATTTGTTACGTGCTTTCACAAAAGGTGGATTTGCAGATATCTCTCATGTTCATCAATGGAACAGAGAGTTTGTCGCTGATAGCCCTTCTGGGCAACGCTATGAAGCATTAGCTGACGAAATTGAACGTGCAGTAACATTCATGGAAGCCTGTGGAATCACTTCAGAAACTCTGGCAGAACTCCGTCAAGTAGATTTCTTTACAAGCCACGAAGCCCTTTTGCTTGACTATGAAGAAGCGCTGACTCGAGAAGATTCACTTACCGGTGAATGGTATGACTGTTCAGCACACATGCTTTGGATTGGCGAGCGAACTCGACAAATTGACGGTGCACATGTTGAATTTCTTCGAGGTGTGAAGAATCCAATTGGTTGCAAGATTGGACCTACAGCAACCTCTGAAGAAGTGCTTGAAATTTGTGAGGCTTTAAATCCAGAACGAAAACCTGGCCGTTTGACTCTTATTGTGCGAATGGGTGCAGGGAAAATAGTCGACCAGTTCCCTCCAATTCTTCGAGCTATAAAAGAATCTGGTCATCCTGTGGTTTGGGTTTGTGATCCAATGCATGCAAATACTTTTACGGCAGAAAATGGAAGAAAGACTCGGCACTTCGAAGATGTCTTGGCAGAAGTTTCCGGATTCTTTGCTGTTCACCGTTCCGAAGGCACACATCCTGGTGGAGTTCATCTAGAACTTACGGGAGACAATGTGACGGAATGTCTGGGTGGTGGCTCTGAAGTTGTTGATAGTGATCTCGATGACAGATATGAGACCATGTGTGATCCTCGTTTAAACGGCAGCCAGAGCGTTGATCTCGCTTTTCGAGTTGCTGAGTTGCTCAGGAATGGTCAAGCTTGATCAGGAATCAGACTAACTTTTCAACAAAGTTTTCTAGTTGTCTTAAATTTCTCACTTCGTAACAGCCATCGGTGTGAGTGGTGTACTCTCCCACTATTGAGTCCCCGGTGTCCCAGTACGCATGAGGCTCTGGGTTTAACCAGTAAACCTTTCTAGCCTTGTGTTTCATCTCTTTAATAATCCAAGATTGTGAAGCATGGTAGTTGTTACGGGCATCACCAAGTATCAAGACAGTAGTTTTGGGTCCTAAATCTCGGCCAAACCGCTCCCAGAATACGTCAAATGCGTGACCATAATCAGAATGTCCATCAACCCACACCACATCAGCTTCGGTGTTTACCCGGTGAACGGCTTCTCCAATGTCTTCAACACCTTCGAAAAATTTTGTTACCTCGTCTAATCCATCAATAAACACGAAAGATCTCACTTTTGAGAATTGATTACTTATCGCGTAAACGAGATGCAGGGTAAATCGGGCAAACGATGCTACTGAACCAGAGATATCAGCTATGACCATTATTTCTGGTTTAGCAGGTCGTGGAAATCGAAACTTTGGTTCAGCTGGCACCCCTCCATAACTCAGGGAATGGCGGATTGTGTTCCGGAAGTCAAGAGGACCTTTTCTTCCATGTCGCCTTTTTCGGGCAAGCCGTACGGCAAGTTTTCTTGTTAGTGGATATATCGCTTTACGGAGTTCTGCCATTTCTTCTCGAGAAGCATGCATGAAATCAACATCTTCAGGTAGTGGCTTTCGGAGAGTTCTTGCCATAGCTTCAACTCCACGATCAGCAACTAGTCGGCGCCGTATTTCGGCTTCTACTTCGGCTTTTAATTTCTCTATACGATCAAGAAATTCGTCTCGTTCTAGTCTTTCCTCGAACTGACTTAGTGGTTCAGAAGTTTGAGATTTTGTTGCCTCCATAAGTTTCTCTAGCATTCCATCGAGATCTAAATTTCTCAAAGTGCGATAAAGATAATATGTTCCTCCAACTGGCCGGCCCGGCTCCATCCCGGCAAAACGTATAACTGCTTGTCGAGCTAAAGCACTCATCATTGCCATATCGCCATTTAAGAGGGCATTGAATAGCATCTCAGCGAGTTGTTCTGGGGTGAGGGACTGCATCCCTCCTCCTCCACCACCTTGTGGTTGGCCTTGACCTGGAAGAGCGCTTTCATCGCCTTCTTGATTGTCGTCGGAGTCGCTCCCCTCGCCTCCAGAGCCGATCACATATTCTTCTCCGCGCATTGAAAAATAAACTTCGAAAACGACTTCGAATGCTTTCCAGTGTGTGTGATTCTTTACAAGTGTCGCTCCGAGTGCGTACTTAAAAGCTTCCCGATCTTCTAACGGGATATGAGTCACTGCCTCCATGGCATCTAAATTCTCGGTGAGACTTACTGGTAAGCCTGCTTCCCTCAATTCGACTATGAAGCCGCCTAAAAGTTCTAAAAGAGGCGAGTTCTCTAATTCGGAGTCAGTGATGGCCATTAATTACTCAGTCGTTTCTTCATCTTCGGCTAATCCGTCAGGGCTATCCTCAAATTCTTTGACTGCTTTCTCAATGTCTGTGCGGTACTTCAAAAGTATGTTGACGGTTTCGGTTGCTGTTTGTGCATCAACTTTTGATATTCCAAGAAGCACCAGTGTCCGAGCCCAATCCAAAGTTTCAGAAACAGAGGGTGACTTTTTCAAATCAAGTTGGCGAATAGATCGGACAATTCGTGCTACTTGGTCAGCAAGATTTTCATCTATTTCCGGAACTTTAGCTAAAACAATTTCTCTTTCTCTTTCTAAATCTGGGTAGTCAATGTAGAGATAGAGGCACCGTCTTTTTAGTGCTTCCGAAAGTTCACGCGTGGCGTTTGAGGTTAGGAAAACAAGTGGAACTTGCCTTGCTTCAACCGTTCCAAGTTCAGGTATTGAGACTTGATAGTCAGAAAGAATTTCCAATAGCAGAGCTTCGGTTTCAACTTCGACTCGGTCAACTTCATCAACGAGTAGGACTACAGGATCTTCGGCTCGAATCGCTTCAAGGAGAGGTCGGGTAAGCAGGAAGTCCTCAGAGAAGATGTCATCTTCTATTTCTCCCCAGTCTCCGCCTCCTTCTGCCTGAATGCGTAATAGTTGTTTCTTATAATTCCATTCGTACAGGGCTTTTGACTCATCTAACCCTTCATAACATTGGAGTCTGATGAGTCGGGCATTAATCATCTCTGCCACACTTTTTGCAAGCTGTGTTTTACCTGTGCCTGCTGGTCCTTCAACTAAAATAGGTTTGCCCAAACGGTCAGCGAGATAAACAATGCCGGCGATTCCCTCATCGGCTAAGTAACTTACATCTGACAGTGAGGCGCGCACCCCTACTACATCTTCAAAACGATTTTCCATGTATTAGATAGTACCGAAATACTGGCCGTAGACCGCCACTAGGCGGAGAAACATACTACTCTCAGCATGTGGGAAGTAATTTCAATAATTCCATCAATAAGCCAAAAGAAAAGATCTCAAACACTCAAGCAGTTGCTTTGGGTATATTTCTCTCGCGTATTGCGGGTTTATTGCGGGAATCTTTATTACGAGCTGTACTAGCGCTCGGTCCTGCTGCTGATGCTTTTGCTGCTGCTCTTCGGATTCCGAATTTTCTACAAAATCTTCTAGGTGAAGGATCTCTTTCAGCTTCTTTTATTCCTGTATACAGCAGATTGCTCAATGAAGACCGAGAGGAGGAAGCCAGTAAGGCCGCAGGAGCTACCTTAGGCCTCCTTACTGTGCTTTCGGGTCTCCTCGTACTTGTGGGAGTTCTTGCTGCTCGCCCAATTACAAAGATCCTTGCCCCAGGTTTTGAGGACGCTAAATACGAGTTAACAGTAGATTTGCTTCGAATTACGTTTATAGGTACTGGAGCTTTGGTTCTTTCCGCTTGGTGTCTTGGAGTTTTGAATAGCCACCGGAAGTTTTTTCTTTCATATGTGGCGCCGGTTCTTTGGAATATCGCTCAGATAGCTGTTCTTATCTTTGTTCTCATAGGATCATGGGAAATTTCAGATGCTGCTACTGCGGCTGCTTGGGGAATGGTTGCTGGAGGGGTTCTTCAGTTCGGCATTCAAATAGCTGGGGTTTGGAAGGTTGCCCCGGATCTTCGACCTAACTTCAAGAAATCTTTACCTGCGGTTATAGATATCCGAAAGAGATTTTTTCCTGCTGTTATAGGTAGAGGCGTTGTGCAAATTTCAGCGTATGTTGATCTCTTTCTTGCATCTTTACTAACTACCGGAGCGGTCGCTGCACTACTTTCCGCTCAAGTTCTTTATCTCCTTCCCATCAGCCTTTTCGTAATGAGTGTTGCGGCTTCGGAACTTCCGGAAATGTCGCGAGAGCGAAAGTCTGAGGAGCTAACTGACCGAGCTAATGTAGCTATCCAGAAGAGTTTGTTTTTCATTTTCTTCAGTGCAGCTATATATCTAAGTGTCGGCGAGCAGATCATTAATGCTTTTTTTGGATGGGGGTCTTTTTCTTCTGATGACGCCATAGCGGTTTGGTTAGTTTTATCAGCATATTCACTGGGGCTTCCAGCGATTGCTACTTCTCGCCTCATTCAAAACACTTGCTGGTCTTTGGGGGACACTAAAGGACCTGCTCGAATCGCCGGAGTACGAGTACTTGTAGCTTCAGGAGTTGGTTTAGCACTGATGTTTCCACTTGACCTTATAACTGTGTCTGCTGGTACGCTCACGACCGATGAAGCACCTGGCCCACATCTAGGCGCTGTCGGTTTAGCTTTGGGCTCAGCTTTTGCCTCTTGGGTTGAAGTCTCTTTACTTTCACGATTGGTTAAAAAATCTTTACCCGGGTTGATGCCCTTAAAGAAACAAGTGATGAAATTCGGAGTGCCAGCTGCTTTGACTCTTCTTTTGGCCGCAGCAATCAAACTTCCAACGGACAATCTTCATGCGCTCCTAAGCGCTCCAGCAATTATTGGGGTGTCTGCCCTCTTCTATACCGTCTTCTCGTTTCGTAGTGGAATCAGAGAATCAGATTTGATTCTGAGGCCACTACGGAGATTTATTTATCGCCTTATTAACTAGGAAGCACAACAAGGTCATCTGCGTGAACCACTTCTGCTGAAAGTCCTTGTGGTACTTCTTCTGTGTGTTGCCCAATAATTTTTTCTAGATCAGTTAGATCATGCCGCACAAGACCTTTAGCGAAGACAACTTGATCTGGGCCGGAAATTTCTATGGCATCACCTGCGACAAAGGAACCCGAGGCTTCAATTATTCCTGCGGGCAGTAACGAAGCTCTTCTTTCTTCTAATGCTTTTTTTGCTCCATCATCAACTGTTATCCGTCCCTTAGATCCAACCGCGAAAGCTATCCAAAGACGCCTTGCCCCCAATCGTGTTTCTCGGGCATGAATCATCGTTCCAGTACCTGGAACGCCGTTTACTGACTCAACTACTACATTTGGGCGATGTGCATGAGCGATGAGTGTTGGCACTCCTGACCAGGCAGCAATCTTGGCTGCAGCAACTTTTGAAGTCATTCCTCCGCTTCCGTGCACTGAGCCTGAACCACCAACTCTTTCTTCTAATGCTTGATTTATTTCTATGATCTCTTCAATCAAAGATGCTTCATTGTCAATCTTTGGATCCGCAGTTAAGACCCCGTCGGTGTCGGTTAATAAGAGAAGTAGGTCTGCGTCTACTAAATGTGCAACAAGTGCTGCGATACGGTCGTTATCCCCCCAGCGTATTTCGTCGTCAGCGACTGCGTCATTTTCATTCACTACTGGAATAGCGCCCAACTCTAGGAGGCGATTTAATGTGGAGCGAGCGTGTAAGTATTGTGCCCGGAGGAAGAAATCTAAGGGGGTTAACAGAACCTGACCAGCTATCAACTCGTGTTTACCAAATGCTTCTTGATACGTTTGAATTAGGTGCCCTTGCCCGATTGCTGATACTGCCTGAAGGGTTTCTGAATCCTTTGGCCGATCTAAGCCGCTCATATTAAGTGGGGGTAAACCAGCGGCGATAGCTCCAGAGGTGACGATCACTAACCGGTTACCTTTAATATGCAAATCAGCAATTTCGTCACATAATGTTTGCACTCTTGAACGATCTATTGTGCCGTCATCTGTCGTGATAGAAGAAGATCCCACTTTCACGACAACGGTTTTTTTACTCATCTAGATCTCACTCTGATTCATAGTCAAACTCTAAGCGACCAATACGTACTGTTTCACTATCTTTTACGCCGGCGCGATGAAGCGCTCTATCTACTCCCATTGATTTAAGTCGACTATGGATGTAATCAAGTGCGTCTGGATTTGTTAGGTCATTCAAATTGACTGTTCTAATTACATCTCGATCAGTAACTTCCCAAATCCCGTCTTGTGAGCGCTCTACTTGCACGTCTTCCGGTTCCGGGTGGTGCACGATTCGTGTAGGTCTTTGCGGAATCGCGTTTCTTACTTCCTCAACTAAATCTGCTAGCTGATGAACTACCTGTTCTAGTCCCTCACCTGTGAATGAAGATAATTTCATACCATCAAACTCTTGATCCTCGGTGACGTCTGAACGAGAACCCACTACCACTCTTGGGCGAGTAAGTAGTTCCTCGCGGTAGTTCCCCAATTCTTGTTCTAGGATACGCAATTGTTCTTGAGGGGGATGATCTGCAGTTGGTGCGAGGTCAAGCATTACCAGTAGAACCCTGGCTCGTTCAATGTGCCGCAAGAATTGATGCCCGAGTCCTTTTCCAGTGCTCGCTCCTTCTATGAGCCCGGGGATATCGGCAACAATAAAGTCTGTTCTTCCCTTAGCTCTTACTACTCCTAAGTTTGGTTCAAGTGTGGTAAAGGGATAGTCCGCTATACGGGGCTTTGCAGCAGAAATCCGAGAAATAAGAGTACTTTTTCCTGCATTTGGGAAACCGACTAAAGCCACATCTGCTAAGAGTTTTAGTTCTAATCTGAGCCACCTTTCTTCACCCTCCTCTCCTTGCTCTGCAAAAGCTGGAGCGCGTCTTCGGTTGCTTAAGAATTTGGCGTTTCCGCGTCCTCCTCGTCCAGCTCTTACTGCTAACCATTTATCCCCATTGCCTACCAGATCAGCTAACAGTTCTTCGGTGTAGAGGTCGTAGATAGTCGTTCCTTCTGGAACTTTCACTATGAGATCTTCTGCCGATTTCCCATGTCTTTTAGCTCCTGAGCCATGTGTTCCATTTTCTGCCTTCCGGTGTGGATGGTCTCGAAAGGAAAGTAAAGAAGCGACGTTGTGGTCTGCCTCTAACCAAATATTTCCGCCGTCTCCCCCATCGCCGCCGTCTGGTCCACCTTTGGGCACGTGGGCTTCTCGCCGAAATGAAACAGAACCTGCGCCGCCATCTCCTGCGCGAAGGTTGAGACCGCATTCATCAACAAACTGGGACATGATTTGATTCTACTTTAAGCGCAGGAACGTGAATTAGGTTTATTCCATTTGGGTGTTGCTTGGTGAAGTAGTAGTTAGTTTAGTTTTCAACAACGTCGACTAATTTACGGCCGCCTCGACGCCCAAACTTTACTACACCATCTGAGGTAGCAAATAAAGTGTCGTCACCACCGCGGCCTACATTTTTACCTGGGTGAAATTTTGTTCCGCGTTGACGAACCAAGATTGAACCAGCTGTCACTTGACCACCATCATAAACTTTTACTCCAAGCCGTTGAGCATTTGAGTCGCGACCGTTTCGAGTTGAGCCACCGCCCTTAGTTTTTGACATGATTTCAACCTCTCGTAATTGCTGTTATTTCAAGTTCTGTTAATTGCTGACGGTGACCCCATCGGCGTCGTTGATTGCTTTTGTTTTTGTAGGTAAATCCACGAATTTTTTCGCCTTTAGCCTCTGCCACTATACGTCCAGTTACTTTTACTCCGGTTAGATCTGCTGGAGTGGCAAGTGTTTCAGATCCATCAACGAGCATTACTGGAGTCAAGTCCACTTCGCTTCCGGGGTCTCCAAGACGCTCAACGAGGACTCGTTGACCTTTTTCTACTCGGTATTGTTTTCCGCCTGTGGCTATTACTGCATACATATCTATTTAGGTTATCTACGGGTTACGTAAGCCCCACCAAATGTAGGACTACTGTCTATAAATCTATTGGTTTCCTGTAACGAGTTCACTGTCCAAGGTGTGCCCAGTTCCCTCACAGTCCGCACATGCGTCTGAGAAGCTTTCTAATAATCCTTCTCCGATGCGTTTTCGTGTCATTTCAACGAGCCCTAATTCAGAGATGTCAAAGACCTGATTTCGTGTTTTATCTCGCGATAAGGCTTCGCGTAAAGCATTCCCTACAGCATCTCGATTTTCTTTTCTTTCCATATCTACGAAGTCAATAACAATTATTCCACCTACGTCTCTTAAGCGAAGTTGATGGGCGACCTCTTCTGCTGCTTCAAGATTGTTTTGAAACACTGTCTCTTCAAGATTTGTATTTCCAACATTTTTTCCGGTGTTTACATCAATCACTGTCAATGCTTCGGTGTGTTCAATAATCAATGAACCGCCGGAGGGAAGCCAAACTTTTCGGTCTAAGGCTTTCCTGAGTTGTTCGTAGACGTGATGTCGCTCAAAGAGAGGGAGTTTTTCTTGATCTTGGTCGTAAAACTGTATTCGATCAGCAAGAGCAGGGTTGAGGCTTTCAACATAGTTTCTTACTTTTTCATACATTTTTTGATCATCAATCAATACTCCTCGGAAATCTTTGTTGAATTCTTCACGTATGAATCTGAAAGCCAGTTCTGGTTCTCGGTAGAGCAAGGCAGGGGCCGAAGATCTGCTAGCTAATTCTGAGACCTCTTCCCATTGTCTAACAAGTCGACTTACGTCACGTTCTATTTCTTCGTTAGTAATGTCTTGAGCTGCCGTTCGAACAATGATTCCGTGTTCTTCAGGTTTTACTCGGTCTAAAATTTTTCTTAAGCGTTTTCGTTCAGACTCTGGAAGACGTTTGGAAATACCGTAAGTGTCGCTGTTTGGTATAAGCACAACAAAACGTCCTGGTAGAGAAACCTCTTGCGTTAATCTTGCTCCTTTGTGTGCGATTGGATTCTTAGACACTTGACAGAGGATATGTTGTCCGGATTTGAGGACCTGCTCAATACGAGGTTGACTTCTTTTCCCTGTATCTTCGGCGTCGAACTGAACATCCCCACGATATAAAACAGCGTTTTTAGGAGTACCAATATCCACGAATGCTGCTTCCATTCCAGGTAAAACATTCTGAACTGTCCCTAAGTAGATGTTTCCATGAATTTCTGAGATGTCATCTGCCGGACGAGAAAGGTAGTGCTCTATGAGAGAGCGTCCTTCAAGAACGCCAACTTGAGTGCTTCCTTGAGATACGCTCACGCACATTAAATAACGACCAATTGGCTTTCCTCTACGTTCTCTTCCTTTGCGCCGCCGGAGAGTATCTTCATCTAACTCAAGTGGATCGTCGTCCGTTAAGGCTTCCACTGGGCTGTTCTGCCCGTTAGAGCGTCCGCGAGTGCGGTTTCCTTTTCGGCGTTTTTTCTTTCGATCACCGGATCCGTTTCCCTCTGAATTCTCAACTTCTGGTGCTGGTCGAGAATCCCCTATCTGAGGTTTTTCTTGTGGATCCGGTCGCGTGTCTCCGATTTTAGGTTTTTGTTTTGGATCTGCTGATCCGTCCTTGACTGGGCCCGATTTCATGGGCCTGTCCGTTTGTTCGGACATTTTTTAATTCCCTTCTAATCACGTCTGCCAATTGGGCAGACGGGGCAGGGGCGTCGTTATTTAATAGCGGCTCTACTCGCTCGTCACCCTGCAACATCCATTGGTTCATTCTGCACACATTCCGTGCTTTAAGAGGCGGATTTGACGCCGCCAATAGTTCTGATGGTCTAAGTGTTCGGGGTTGAGTTCCAAGATCGGCTTGAACCCGTACTCCTGTATCTGTTTCCCCGATGACTTCTATAGAGATTACCTGTTTTCTTAGGTCTTCCACGACAACTTTCCCTTTTCGTTCTCTTTCGACAACGATTTCAGAAGACTCTAATATTTTTTCCAGCCACTGATTAGCTTTGTCTATGTTGTAATCATGTAGGTCAAATTGCCACGTACATGAAGTTACAGACTGTTGTAACGATTCTGACCCCTCTTCTTTTAAAGCTATGCTTTGAACTTTCAGCCCCGTTGGTAATGCTGAATTGATTTTTTGTTTTATTGTGTCTAATTCATCTAGAGCATTTTTGATAGTTGTTTCTAACTCGAGATCTAAGTATTCAGCTTCTGATTCATTTCCTGTAGGGAGCGCTAGGCCAAACGAAATTTTTGGCCTTGGTGAAAAGCCTTCACTATAGGCAATCTTGATCTGCGCTTTCCTTAATGCTCTTTCCCATATTCGAGCTATATCGCGATGACTAATGAAACGTATTTTTCCTTTTTTTGAAAATCTGATTCTTATCTTTTTCATGACTTAGTTCCTGTGAAACTTACAGGGACGCTCACCGCTGATAAGTTTCCTTGCCCCGTTCCCTGACTTCCACCTGCAGGTGGTTGAGCAGAAGCTACAACATGTTCGATGCCATAACCTGTGCAAGCTCCGCAGTCATAGCATGGAGTCCAGCGGCAATCTTCTAGCCCTACCGCATCTAGTGCATCTCGCCATTCTTGCCATAGGAAGTCTTTGTGGAGGCCTGCGGAAAGATGGTCCCATGGAAGAAATTCGTGTTCCGTTCGATGACGGTAAACATAATCATCTAAAGAAAGCCCATGTTTCTCCATAGCTTCAGTCCAAAGTTGTAGGTTGAAGTGTTCACCCCATTCTTGGAACACACCTCCAGATCTCCATACTTCTTCGATGACTGCTCCGATACGACGATCACCGCGGCTAATAATTCCTTCAGCGACCGAAGCTCGCGTGTCGTGCCATTTGAATTGAACTCCTCGTGATGATTTGGCTTTATCGCGGAGCAGTCTTATTTTCCGGTGGAGTTCTTTCTCGGTGTTCTGTCCGAACCATTGAAATGGTGTGAATGGTTTTGGCACAAACCCTCCAACAGAGACTGTTACAGATGGACTTTTTTGGTGTGTTCGGCCGACTTCTACACACTTTTGTGCCATTTCAATTATTGCTTCTGTATCTTCATCTGTTTCTGTCGGAAGACCGGTCAAGAAATAGAGTTTCATTCGTCGCCAGCCTTGCGAGTATGCGGATTCGACTGCTGCAAATAAATCTTCTTCGCTGATTAATTTGTTAATTACCTGACGCATGCGCCATGAGCCTGCCTCCGGAGCAAAAGTCAAGCCGGTACGACGAGCACGTTGTATTTCCGCTGCGATTCCAACAGTAAATGCATCTACACGGAGGCTCGGAAGAGAGACGGATAGCTGTCCACAATCTGAATCATCCAGAGTGTTTTTAACGACTTCCTCAATCCCGCTGAAATCTGCGGTACTAAGTGAGGTAAGTGAAACTTCGTCATATCCAGTTCTTCGAATTCCTTCATTTATCATGGTTCTGACTTGGTCTGCTGGCCTTTCACGCACTGGCCTCGTTATCATTCCGGCTTGACAAAACCTGCAACCGCGTGTGCAGCCGCGAAAGACCTCTACGTTTAGTCGATCATGCACAACTTCTGTCAGTGGGACTAACTGCTGTTTCGGATATGGCCATTCAGCTAAATCACTAATCGTTCGTTTCTCTACGATCTCAGGGGTTTCAGGGAACCTAGGTGAGATGCTGATGAGTTCCTGCTTCTCGTATACCGGTGCGTATGCGAAGGGAACATAGACTCCTGGAATTGTTGCTAATTCTCTAAGGATATTTTCTCGCGATGAACGATCTGAGTTTTTCCAACGCAAGATGGTTTCCGTGATATCTGAGACCACTTCTTCCCCATCTCCTAAAACTGCAGCATCTATGAAATCTGCTATCGGTTCTGGGTTATAGGTGCAGTGGCCTCCAACTATGACAAAAGGGTCATCCGGTTCTCGATTTGCGGTGTGGATAGGAACATCTGCTAGGTCAAGGCATTCAAGGAGGTTTGTGTACACCAGTTCTGCTGAAAGATTGAAACCGAGAATGTCGAATTCTTTGGCTGGGCGATGTGAGTCAACAGAGAAAAACGGAAGTTTATGCTCTCGTAATGCTGCTGCCATATCTGTCCAAGGCGCATAAGCCCTCTCTGCAACTGCATCCGATCTTTCATTAATGATTTCATAAAGTATCTGCAGTCCTTGATTAGGTAAGCCAACCTCGTACGTATCTGGGTAAGTCAATAACCAAGAGACTTTGGACGGATGGTGCTGTGGCGTGATTACTCCATCTTCACAGCCGATATAGCGGGCTGGCTTCTGCACATCATCAAGTATTTCCTCTAGTTGAGGCCATATAGAACTCATAACTTGATCATGCTATCCAGTCTTTAGGGTTACTTAATACCACTAAAAGGATCCATCATATCGATAGTCATGTCGCCTCATATGAACGCTTTGAACTAGTCCTATTCCAATGAATGTTGAAATAACTGACGATCCACCGTGGCTGATCAACGGAAGCGGTATTCCTGTGATTGGCATGATTCCTACTGCCATTCCAACACTTTGAAAGATCTGGAAAAGTAACATCGAGAAAACACCTGCAGCTAAAAGTGAGCCAAATTTATCATCTGCTATTTGACTTATTCTCCAAATGCGAACAAGTAACAATGCCAGGAGTCCCAAAACTACCATGCTTCCTAAAAATCCTGTTTCCTCAGCGATCACGGTAAAGATAAAGTCATTTTGTTGTTCCGGAACGAGGTCAGAATTGTTTTGAGTTCCTTCGAATAACCCTTTTCCGGTTAATCCACCATTACCTATAGCTACTTGCGCCTGCTCTAGGTTGTAACGAGCCCCTGAATCAGCCTCCTCATCAATAAAAACAAGTAACCGATCAATTTGGTAATTTTGCAGACTGTCTGACTGCAAAATTACGACAGCGAATGTGACTACGATCAAAGTAAAGATGAACATATGTCGCCCTTTTACCCCTGCTACTAGAGTCATTCCGGCAATGATTGCTCCGTAGACCAGCAAGGTACCTAAGTCGGGCTGTTCCCAAATAAGGAGCCCAGGTATTCCAGCTATTATCAAAGCGAAAAATAGCTTTCTCCCGCTTCCAGTATTTGTAGATCCATACCAGGCTGCTAATGCAACAATCAAAATTATTTTCCCAAATTCAGAAGGTTGGAGTTGATATCCGCCTACCTGATACCAAGCCTTAGTTCCCTTGCTTTCCACACCAATAAATAAAACGAGAACTAGTGAGAACGTCATTAATGCATAGAAGTGCAAAGCGAATTTTTGAAACATTCGATGCCCTATCCATGCTGTTGCAATCATCACCGCTGCACCGATAACAACGAAAATAAATTGGCGCTCTAAGTACTGGGTTTGAGCCGGCCGCAAAGCTGTTGCTGGTCCTCGAGTAGCTGAATAAACCATTAACACACCCACTCCTGAAATCAGAAGTGTGATGAGTGGTAAAAAATAATCAACATGACGAAGCAGCGAAGGTCGGGCCTCTCTTGGGATCTCAACGTTTGTCATGGGATACTCACCGTTATCCCATTATCTAAAAGTAATTCTTCACAATTGATTACTTCTCCGCGTACCCGAACTTCACCATTGGCTTCTAAAACAGGGCCGGATTCTGAATTAGAGTTGCTGCTACCTACATTGGATAATTGATCAGTGCTGAGCCATTCAAGCCATTCAAGACATAGTGGTAAAGCTGCTGAACGGGCATAACTGACTGCTGCTGTTGGTGCGTCTTCTACAGAATCGGTTGCGATCTGTTTTAGGACGCGTGCCACCTGTGGCGCTGCTGAGCGGCTTCCGAAGCCTGCCTCTTCAAGAATAGTAACCATTACGTAAGCAGGTTCTTCTACTGGTCCAAAAGCGGCGAAGACAGCTGTATCTGCTTTTCCGCGTACTTCGGCTGTTCCGGTTTTTCCAGCGACTGGTGAATCTGCTAATGGGAAAAAGACTCCGTCAAAGTTTCTGCTGTTGAATGCGTCATAACCCGTACCATCTTCGTCCGTAGTTACTCCTAGAAGTCCTTCAAGGGCTCTGGTTCGAAATTCTGGATCTATTTCTACTTCTCCGAGAACTCTTTCTCCAAACTCTCGTACCAACTCCCCTGTTTGTGTTTCTACTCTCAGAGCAATGTTTGGTGACCTTAAAGTTCCGTTATTAGCAAAAGTTGCATATGCGTTAGCTAGTTGTAACGGTGTGACTAATACATCTCCCTGCCCGATAGAGGTATTGACATTATCTCCCGGGTACCACTCGCCATTAGGGAAAGCTACTGGATTGTTTTCGTGCCGTTCTTGACGATTCTGAGGGGTGGGAAGAAAGCCTGCTTGTTCGTAGGGTAATGCGATTCCTGTTTCAGATCCCATTCCGTATGCCGCTGCCGCATCCTGTATTCCAGTTTCATTGTGCAAAGGATTGATGTAAATGGATTCTCCTATTGTGTAGAAATAAACGTCACTAGAGACTGTTATTGCGCGAACTAAGTCGATCTGTGGGTATGGAGCATCATTTGCGTTTCGGAACATACATCCGCCTGCTGATGCTGAATCGTTGGTGTCCCCTACGCAACTTTGTAAGCGGTAGTAGCCTGGGTCGTCCCATAGTTCATCTGCGTCTTTTACTAGTCCCACTCCAAAAACATTCTCATGCCAGGCTGCATGGGCGGTAAAAAGCTTGAATGTTGACCCGGGTGCATATTCTCCTTGCACAGCACGATTAAACATAGGTAAATCATTCAAAGGGTCATTCAGCGATTCCCATTGTTCTCTAGAGAAGCCTCCTATTGAGTCATTTGGATCAAATTTTGGATATGACGTTACAGCTAGGACATCTCCATTTCTTGGGTCAAGAATTACTGAGGCCCCTCCGGGCACATCAAACGGAAGCGGGTCTTCTTCTTCATCTTCGTCTTTTTCCGGTTCGACTTCTCTTTGTGAGAATATGGTTCGTTCAAGTTGCTGCTCTAATAGGTATTGCAAGTCAATATCAATAGTTAGATAAACATCGTCACCTGGGATCGGTGCAATAAATAGATCTTCTCGTTCTCTGACTATTTGGCCGAGTCGATCAACTTCTACTACCCGGCGTCCTGCTACACCGCGCAGATCATCTTCAAACATCAGCTCTATTCCAGCTTTTCCGATCTCGTCTCTTATTCCATAAGCCTTATTGGGAGGCGGTCGACGAGTCTCATATTCACGATCGTTAATAGGTCCTACCCATCCAAGAACGTGACCGGCCAAATCTCCGTAAAGATACGACCGCACAGTGCTATCTACGACTTCAACCCCAGGGAACTTCTCTGGTCTTTCACCAAAATATATGAGAAGTTCTTCATCAACATCTGTCGCGATTGGAATGTCGTCATATCGGGTAAACGATGGGTCAGAGAGTGCGCTTTCAATATCAGTTACTTTTAGGAGCAGTCCAGACCGATTAACCTCAACAGCTATCTCAGTCAGCATTTCTAGTCGCTCGTCCTCGGTTAATTCTGCTTCCTCTAGTTCTCTTCGATTTATGGTCACCATGGTTGTTAAACGGTTACCTACAAGAGTTCTACCTTCTACGTCAAGAATGTTTCCCCTAAGTGCCGGCACTCTTATTTCACGAAGAATATTTGTTTCAGCGACTGCTGCTGCTTCCTCTCCGGAGAGTACTTGGAGGAACCACAGTCGGGCTGTAAGTGCAGCAAACATGGATAGTGCAATAACTGCAAGAATTCTTAAGCGGTAACGAAAAGTTTTGTCCATTCAAATCATTTTCCTGGAATCCGCAGCTCTAAAGCTCCTGGTGAGGATAGAGAAAGTGACCAAAGAATTATTTTATTTATTGGAGCTGCTACTAAAGCTGAAGTTATTCCTGCGAGAATTGATCTATTGATTAGCAAACTACTAGTTATTGCGGTTTGTCCGAAAAGTAGCCCGGTGAATCCTGCCAAAGCAGTTCCTATTGATATAGCTAGTGCGAGTCCGAGTCCGTATATCACTGGGCGTGACTCAACTAAACGATCTTCTAAACTGCTTACTCCTACTGCAAGCGGTGCATAAACCATGGCGTGTAGTCCAAAAGGGGCGCCGGTCAGAACGTCTTGAAGCAGACTTGCGAAGAAACCAAATATTGATCCATGTTCTGGTCCTCCGTGGTATCCAGCAAGGATCGTCACTAAGAGGAGTACTTCTACCGATGCACCTAAAAAGCGGAATTCTGTGAAGATTGTTGCCTGTAAAAGTGCTGCGGTTACTAGAACAACGAAGGATCTGATTCGTGTGGTCATGATCCACTTCCAGAATCAGTTACTACGTTCACGAAACTAAGATTCTCGAGACTTGCGGCTAATTCTATTTTTATAATTCTTTCATACTCAGCAAAATTGTCTGGGTCTGTAACTTTTCCGACTGGTATATCACCTGGAAAGCGGCTTCTACCGCCAGAAGTTATTACAACTTCCCCTTCCTCGATGAACGCGTCTAAGCGCACTCCGTCCTCTAGACGTATTTCATATCCTCCAGTTCCTTTTGCTAATCCTTCGTCTTGCGACTCAACCAAGCGGACACCTACTGAGAAATCTGGATGCGTTGCCAAGATAACCACTGAGCGTTCTCGGTCTACTTGCTCAAGTCGTCCGACTAGTCCGGCTCCAGTTATAACTGCCATGCCTTCAGAAAGGCCGTCATCGCTGCCTTTATCTATCTCAACTAAATGTGATCCGAAATTACCAGGTGGAGTTCCGAGTAGACGCGCTACTACCGTTTCTAGATCCGCGTACGGTACATCAATTTCGCCCAAGAGTCGTTCGAGTAACTCTCTGTCTGCTTCTTCGCTGAGTACTTCTCCTCGGACTTCAGCTAACTCTTTCGCTAGACGTTCATTTTCTTCTTGAAGTTCTGAATAATTTACTATTCCCGACCAAACTGACTGAATAGGGTCAGTTGACTTATCAACTATTGTTCTGACCGGTCCAATGATGTCTCTTATTCCTTGTTGGAACGCGTCTAAAGGCTGAGCTCCTCGCACCTGAAGGGTTAGCAAGGTAAGGGCTGCGGCAAGCAGGATCAGTAAGGTCGGACGAGACCGTTCGGCGGGCCCAGGAGCCGCCATTTTTTACTCCATGCCGCCGCTAAAGACGGAATCCCCATAGATGTCTAGGTGTTCTAGTGCCATTCCAGCTCCAAGCACTACTGCGAGTAATGGATCAGCGGCAAGTCTTACTGGCATTCCAGTTTCCGCACGAATTCTTTCGGGTAACCCAATGAGTAAGGCTCCTCCGCCGGCTAGAGTGATTCCGCGTTCCATGATGTCAGCAGATAATTCTGGCGGAGTTCTATCCAAAGTTATTTTTACTGCGTCGACTATAGCGGCTACTGGTTCTTCAATTGCTTCTCGTATTTCGACCGTGTTTATGACCACAGGGCGAGGAAGACCGGTAACTAAATCGCGGCCACGGAATTCTGCTCGCTGTTCCTCTCTAAGCGGGGTAGCTGAACCGAGTCCCATTTTGAGTTCTTCCACTGTTCTAAATCCAGTATCAACACCATATTCTTTCTTCAAGTACTGTTTAATTGCGTCGTCTAATTCGTCGCCACCCACACGTGAAGAATACGAAGCGACAACACCCCCGAGTGATATCACTGCAACCTCTGTCGTTCCTCCACCAATATCTACGATCATGGAACCGGTGGGTTGCTCTACTGGTAGCCCTGCACCTATGGCTGCGGCCATTGGTTCTTCGATGATGTAGGCAGGTGGTCGAGCTCCGGCGAATTCTGCTGCTTCCTGCACTGCTCTTCTTTCCACTCCAGTGACTCCGGAGGGAACGCAGATAACCATTCTTGGTTTTGACCACTTACTTTGATGTACTGACTGAATGAAATAGCGGAGCATTTTTTCACAAACTTCAAAGTCGGCGATTACCCCGTCTTTTAGGGGTCGAGTGGCTTGAATGTAATTAGGGGTTCGGCCAATCATTCTTTTGGCTTCTGCCCCCACTGCTAGTGGGGTTCCGTCCATAATATTTACTGCGACCACGGAAGGTTCATCAAGAACTACTCCCTCGCCACGAACATAAACCAGAGTATTAGCAGTTCCTAGATCTACAGCGATATCGCGACTTCCAAGTCGAGCGCTACTTGTTGTTGTTCTATAATTTGAAGCCATCTAGGCATCCAATTCGTCTATTAGTCCTGCGAACGCTTCCGAAGCTT
>CEPW01027477.1_pt1 | contig 22130 bp, 15 predicted proteins | sample 356211 | NCBI WGS metagenome assembly CEPW01 (sample SAMEA2620021, study PRJEB7988) | marine metagenome | biome: marine biome (ENVO:00000447); feature: deep chlorophyll maximum layer (ENVO:xxxxxxxx); material: "saline water (ENVO:00002010), including plankton (ENVO:xxxxxxxx)" | depth 25 m
GCGCGGTAGAGGCATCCATCGCGGTGTGGAACGGAACGCGCGCGCGGGCACGTCTCGCGCGAGGGGCGATGTGATGATGACGAGTGACGATGACGGGTGGGTGGATAAGAGAGCGCCGAGGGGCGAGTCGACGAGACGGGGAGACGAGAGGAAACGCGGAGGAGTACGGAGGGCGCGGACGCGAAGACGACGGGAAGTGCGCGTGGAAAAGAAAATGTACACGTATGAATACAGCCGGTGGTGCGCGCGAAGACGACGAGAGGGACGAGACGAGTCGCGCGCGAAGAATAGAGTCATCCCACCATCGAACGTTTGCGACCTCTGGCGCGAACCTCGGCGAACCTATTGAGCGTGGTGCACCACATTCTCGATTTCTTTTCGTACGTATCGATGATAACGTCGAAGAGTAACGTCTGTGATGGATGCGCGGCGGTGATGGCGCGCTCTAACACGTATAAATCCACCCCTTTGTCCTCCGCCGCGTCGCTAGGGTAGCTCAAGCCGAAATCGATGACGACAATCGCCCCGTCCTCGTCTCTCACCATAAAATTACTCGTCGTCAAATCTCCGTGCACGATACCACCGTCGTGTAATCGCGCGATTTGTTCCCCTATATCTCTACCGTACGCTCGCAGCGCCTCTCTCTCCGCATCTTCGTTCCCATCCGACGTCTCTCGCATCCGTCGAAGCGTCTCCTTGAGCGTCCGTCCCGCCACGCGTTCGCCGTACAAACACCCACTCTCCGCGTCCACGTGCACGACGCACGGCGCTCGCACCCCCAACCGCCTCGCCCGCACGATCGCCCGCGCCTCTCCCGCCAATCTCGATCGCGTCAGCTTCGCATCCAGCGTCGGCAATCGATACTTTTTCGGAAATCGGTGCTTGACGACGCACGCGCGATCGAGAAAATCCACCGAATACACGCGCGCCTCGGCCCCTTGCGCGAGGACGTCTCGCTCGACGTCCACGCCGTGCGCGAGAACCGTCACCGGCGCCGTCACCTCGTCCCCCATCTCCACCCAATCCCACCCTCGCGTCGACGTCTGCGCCGCACGCATTTCATTCATTTCACTCGTTCATTCATTCTTTCATTCATTCATTCATTCGCTCGACGCGTCGTCGCGTCCGAGAGATGAATCGACGACGCGCGATGACGGGAGACATTCCATCGCGCGACACCGCGTCGACCGAGAGGGGACGAAAAAAAAAAGAGAGAGAGAACAAAAAAAAGAGCGCGCTCGACATGTCGACGCGCGCGTGGATCGTGGGCGTGGACGCGTCGCCCGCGAGCGTTCGAGCGGTGCGATGGTTTGCCGACACCATCGGACGCGCGGGCGATCGCGCGCGTCTGGTGCACGTCATTCCGGGGTGCGATGCGATGCGATGCGATCTGTGATGCGCGCGCGATGTGATTTGTTGATTCGTGGTTCGATGCCGAGAGGTGATTGACGACGACTCGCGGTGTGTAGGACGTTTCCGACGTCCGACGCGGTGTCGGCGATGACTGGCGATTTTACGTACGCGCCGGATGACGAAAAGGTTCGCGAACGACGAGCGAGCGAGCGAGCGAGTGATTGATTGATTGATGAACGACGCGATCGGTGTGTTGTGTTTTTTCGCGCGTCATCAGAGGAGGGATGCAATACGCGCATCAAACGACGCCGATGTCGCGTCGCGAGGTGTTTCACGAGGTGCGAGACGTCGGTTCGAGAGGGGAGGAGGACGGACGAGGACGAGGACGAGGACGGATGGATTGACGCGTTTTCGATCGATTCCTAGGAAACCGCCTGGAGAAACGAGGCGTTGAAGTGGATGAACGAACATCTCGCGCCCGTCTTGGAGGATGCAAAGATAGAGTTTGTGATGGACGTGGTGCCGTACGATACGACGACGTCGTCGATAGGGGAAATTTTAGTTGAAAAATCAACCCTCACCGACGACGCCTGCGGGCTCGTCGTGATGTCGTCTTCGAAGAGCCGTCTTCGTGAGTTTTTCATCGGAAGCGTGTGCAATTACTGCCTGCATCGATGTAAAATACCCGTGCTCGTGTACAAACTCTCCGATCGAGAAGATGAGAAGACGACGGACGAAGACGAGACGTGACGAATCGGCGATGGACGCGTTTGTACAGATGAGAAGTTTTACTACACTACCGCTTACCGCGCGTGCGAGGACCAAAATCAGCGATGAAACGATCCTTGTAAACACAAAGATTCTCCGTTTATCGCGTCACGTCGATCATCGTTCGCACGGCGTCAAAACAATCAAACATTTACTGAATCGGGCGCGTATGCTAACTGTTCGCGGCCGCTCTCGCGGCGTTCAAAACGTCATCTACGGGCGCGTGATCGCCAAACTGTCGCTCTTGATACTGGTACTGCACCCCCTTGGATCCGGGTTTCATGACAAACAACCCACCCTTGATAAGACCTTCACCCGTTGTATTGTGGTTCTCCACGCCCGCCTTTTGCGCCGATTTCACGTTTTTCCACACGCGCGAAAACGGATTCAAAAACGTCGCAATCGACCCCTTCTTGAGCTCACCGTCCCACACCGCTCGGAAGAATCCTTTGTTTTCGTCCAAGTATAAGTGTTCGGGCCAAAAGTCTCTCTTAAACTCCTCCACTTCCGCGGGGAGTCCCTCCTTGAGGACGCACGCGAGCGTACACCCGAGCGCGTCAAACTCGCTCTTCTTGGCGTACAGCTTCACGGCCTCCCCGCGGCACAGCACTCATCCGGGTCGACGCATGACGACGATGACGCACGGTTTCTCCCTCCAGAGCGTCGACGCCGCGAACGAGGGCGCGGCATCGCTCTTCGGGAGCGGACGCAAAGAGATGTCCTTGACGTCGTCAAAGGTGGCGGTGATGTTCGCCACCGCGGCGGCGCAGGGTGAGGCACACATGTCGCGACGACGCTCGGACGCGCGCGTGATTCGTCTGCACGGAGACGAGAGACGCTTCACCGCGCCGCGCGCTAGCATGTGACGCCTCGGTCTCGGTTTCTGGGAAACGTCCCCTGGTTGCCGAGGGCGCCGCGCCGAGCGAGAGCGTTTCAACGTCGATTTCCACGCGCGACAGACGAGAGAACGTCACTAGAGTACATATATTACACGAATGAAAGAATGACGCGCGCGATGCGTCAACTGAGCTGCCCGGAATCGACAACGAGAACCGCCTCTTTCGTCGCGCCCGACGCCGAGCCGACGGCTTGGATTTCTTCCAATACTTCCAAGCCGTGAACGACGCGACCGAACACGACGTGTTTCCCGTCCAAGTGCGGCGCCGGTTCGAAGAGAATAAAGAATTGACTCCCATTCGTGTTCGGTCCGCTGTTCGCCATCGATAACACGCCCGGCGCGTCGTGTTTGAGCTCGAAATTTTCATCCTTGAACTTTTCGCCGTAGATGGATTCGCCGCCGGTGCCGTTATGTCGGGTGAAATCCCCGCCCTGCGCCATGAAACCCGGTATCACGCGATGAAACGACGATTCTTTAAAGTGCAGCGGCTTTCTCGTTCGCGCGCTCGCGCGCTCGCCCGTGCAGAGCGCTCGAAAGTTTTCACACGTTCTGGGCGCCACGTTCGAAGACAACGCGATTTCGATTCGACCGACGGGACGCGCGCCGACGGCGATGTCTAAAAACACGATCGGGTCGTCCATCGCGTCTCGCTCGACGACTCGCGCGCGAGAAACGTCGCGTAATTGTCGCCGCCGCCAAGTGCGGTGGTTCTCCGAAATCTTCTTCGTTTGCAACTACACACACATCTATGATTAACTGATTTATTTACGCTAAGATTCCACTCGACTTGGCCGCCGACCCTCCCGCGGCGGCGCCGTCGCCCTCCTCACCCTGCACTCGAATCTTATACTTTCGTCGCAGCGCCTCGAGCTCCGCCTCCTTGACGGCGCACTGTTCCTTGATGGCGTCGATCGCCTTTTGCAAGTTGGCCGCGTTCGTCTCCACCGCGGGAATGACCTCTTTGACCGTGCGTTCGACGAGCACGCCGCCCACGGAGCGAAAGCATCGCCTCGAGGGATCGAGATCTTTGACGTTTTGCAGCACGTTGACGTGTTCGCGCAGGCTCACGCCGAGCTCACCGATTTTCCCTCTCGCCAGGTTCACCTCTTGCGAGAGCGTCGTGAAGTAGTCGATCACCTCGCGCTCCGTCTTAAACTGCGGTTCGGTCGTCTTTTGACTCGCGACGTCGTTTTCCGTCGCGTCGTCCGACATGGTCGCCGCTCGCTTCGTCCCGTTCGCGCGTCGGCGTGTGCGAACGAGTTTCGTCTCCGTCTCGTCTCGGTCAACGCGCGTCCAATTTCAACCCATAACTTTTGCGACATCTTGTTTTGTTCTAATTGGTATACATTTTTCGTGCGTCCGAGTTGTATATTATTGGCGTTTCTCCTTACCAATACACATCGCGTTGGCGCAGTGGAAGCGCGCTGGGCCCATAACCCAGAGGTCACAAGATCGAAACTTGTACGCGATACGTATCTGATACGCTTTATCTTTTTTATTTTGTTCGAAGCCATCGCACTACAATGGAGGAGGCACGCGTTTAGGGGTTGGTGATGCACACATTATTCGAGCTTATCAGTTCCGAGGGTCCGTCCAGGTCCAAGTCGTCGTCCCACTCGTCGTCGGCGACGCTGGGACCACGTTGGAGAAAATCTCGAATGGCACCAGAGGCGTAGTTTGAGAGTCCGCGCCCGAGTTCGGCGCCATTTTCGTCCAGTATTCGCACGCTCTCTTGCACCTCGAAGTTTCCTTCGACCGAAACGCAGTTGGAGACCGGTAACGCCATCCCGTTGAGCACAGCCTTGGCGCCGTCCTCGTTGACGTGCACGTCACCCTTGATGGGCACGGATAACAGCCAGCGCTTCTTCCCTTGAGCGCTCTTCTTCGCGGCTAAAAATACCGTACCGATCCCCGTTTTACCCTCTAACACGTCCTCTATCGCCGTCGATTGCACCGACGCGAGACAAATCACCGTCTGACATCCCGCCGCGCTCGCGATTCTCGCGGCGGTGAGCTTGGTCACCATCCCACCCGTCCCCATGTTGGATCCCGCCCCCGAGTTCACGTCCACCTCGAGCGCGTTGATGTCCTCCACGACGGGAATTTTCACCGCCGTCGGATCGCTCGAGGGATTCGCGGTGTACAGCCCATCCACATCCGTCAATAAAAACAAATATTCTGCATCCACCAACGCCGCCACCTGCGCGCTCAGCGAATCGTTGTCCCCGAACTTCAACTCCTCCACCGCCACCGTGTCGTTCTCGTTCACCACAGGTATCGCCCCGAGTTCAAACAATTGCTCAAACGTTCGCCTCGCCTTCACATATCTCTTCCGATTACTCAAATCTTCCAGCGTCAATAACACCTGCGCGCACTTCACCCCCAATGAGTTGAAGACATCCTCGTAGTACCTCATCAAATGCGGTTGCCCGAGCGCCGCCAACGCCTGTTTCCTCGCCAACGTCGGCTTCACCGGCCCGGGTTTAATGTCCATCTTCACCATACCCGCCCCCACCGCCCCCGAGCTCACGAGGACGACCCCACGTCCCGCTCTCCGCAGCCTCCCCACCGTCTCGCACACGCCGCACAGTTGGGACAGGTGCAGACGTCCGCTCTCCGTCTCGAGCAGCGAGCTCGTGCCCACCTTGACGACGACGGTCGAACGTCGCGCGCTCATCGTCTTCTCGCGCGCATCCACCGTTCGAGTCGAGGCGACGTCGCTCGCATCCACCGTTCGGCTCGGTTCGCGCGACGACGCGTTTTGACGGCGAAAAGTGCGCGCGCGAATGAATGAATGAATGCATGCGTGACGTCCTCAGACGCGAGAGAGGGAGAGAGAGAGAGAGAGAGAGAGAGAGAGACGCGCGATGCGACGGGCGTGCGTGGCGCCGAGGGCGTGCGCGCGGTGCGGGAGAGGGCGCGGACGCGAGGGCGGGGCGAACGCGGGTGGACGACGGCGTCGAGCCGAGGCGGTGGTGGTGGTGACGACGGGAGGGCGGACGCGCGTCGTCGCGGCGCGCGGAGGGCGAGAGGAAGACGCGCGGGGGGAGGAGGAGGGTGAGAAGGGTGAGAGAGTGGAGGAGGATTCGTTGGCGATGCGCGTGGCGATGGGTTTGTTGGACTTTTACAAGCGAGAGATTTCGCCGGCGTTGCCGAAGAGTTGTCGCTTCGTGCCGACGTGTTCCGAATACGCGAGACAAGCGTATAAGAAATACGGTACGAAGAAAGGGTTCGTGCTCACGGCGTGGCGAATCATGCGGTGTAATCCGCTGGGAGGGAAAGGATACGATCCTCCGATGTGGCCGCCGGTGTATTTGGGCTCGGATCCCGTTCGATTGGACGACAAGCGGTGACGATTCGTTGGATTGTGTCTTTGATTTTCGTTGATTCTTGCATGGATTGTTGATGAAGGGGTACGAGGATTTCGTTGTAATGGTACAATAACTAATAGCGCTACTGGTAGGTTTTGTCATTCTAAGCACGTCGGGACGGAGCTTTTGCTATCCGTTTCCAGACGCGCGCTGAGCAACACGCCGTAAGACGCATCCGCCATGGTCGGCTCACCCTTCGTCGCGGACCACGAGTCTGAGAAATCTCTGTTGATGGACTTGGACGTCTTCGGGGTCTTGGATAAGATTTCTAAAATCTTCGTGGCCATCGAAGAATCGGCGCAGAGGGAAAACTCGCGCAGCCAGTGCACCGGCAAATGCGACTGGTCCGAAGGACGCCCGGCAAGCGTCGACACAAACGCGCTCGTCAACAACGCGCCGTCTCGGTCGTTTTTCGTCGAGGAAAACCTCAAGAGTGACGATGAAAGATTTGTATCTATTCGGCGTAAGCCTTGAGCGATCCTGTGCGCGATCGTGCGCGCCTCGATGTCACCGATAGCCGCAGACGACCCGTCTTCGACCGCCGCGAGGACGAGCGGGATCAAAGCATAGGAAATGAGAACGCTCAGTTCCACTCCGTTCCATCGATGATGGGCTGATAAGTTAGGAACAAGCATAGCCAACACTCGCACCGAACGCGCGAAAGTGCTCGATTTGAACAGGCCTTTGAGAACCAACAAGACGAAGTGATTCCACGAAATCTCAGGTTTGGGCATCTCTTCCGGAATTATGGAGAGCAGCTCTGCATAGCTCTCAACCATGGGTATTTCGGGGTAATATGATCCACGAGGAAGAGGAGCGCATGATGTGATAACATCAAACGTCATGCTCGAGTCATCCAAAGGACACTTGTACAGGAAAACGCACAGAACGTCGATGGCGCAAGAATAAAGAGCCTCGTCGTACGTCCTCAGGCACATCGCACCGCACCAAAAGACTGGCGTATACATCAATACTTTATGAGGATCCATCCCCCACAGTGACGTACTGAGAGTCTTGAGTAGACACTGCGCGAGATCACTCGCCATTTCACGTTTTTTCACATCCAAGCTTTCTCCAGACATCGCCGCGCACATGCAAGTGGCCGACAAAAGAGACCTGAAAGCCTCTTCATCGAGGGGTGCGTTGAGGAAAATTAACGTCTTCGCCGAGGCACACGCTAATGAGAACGATGGCGATCTCAAAATCCATCTTCGCCCCTCATTTGCCCATCTCTGCGGCAAATTTTCATCCAAATCGATGGCGCGTGGAAGAACATCGATGAGGCGTCTGATCTTGCTCAGCTTCCACGGATAAGCGTCGTCCTCGACGAAAAGTCTCATCATGCGATACACAGGATCTTTGGTTTTTGATAGGGAGACGCCGCCAGATTTACCCGCCGCCAAATTGCAAAGAAGTTCACCGCAGTGCTGTCGTACCACTGGCTGATTGACAACGATGAGCGTCACCACAACAGCGTGTGCGAGCACTGGTAAATGAAAGCGAAAATCTTCACGGTGATCGATCGCGAGTTGAGAAAGGAGAATAATCCCGACATCCGCTGAAGAAATCGTCACAGCTTGAGGTGATGAATCTCTCGGCGCGACTTTGGATGCATCATTCTCATCCGAATCTAGCGCGCGAAACGTGATGGTGTACACCAACTGATCAATCGCTTGTTGCGGAGACGTGCGCACGAGCCAGCCACATGCAGCTTTTGCCACTTTCAAAGTCAACTTGTCTCGACCTGTAGCATCAGTTCTCGGAACTATTTCCTGCAAAAATCTGATCGCCGGGACTACATTTCTAGGCTGGGCCCCTATGGCCTCCCATAGTCCACTCAATGTGTCCCACTGATGCTCGCTGACATCTGTCGTTATTCGAAATAAACCAAGTAAAACTTCATCGGCTTTGCCGGTAGCCATTAAGTGTGGAAGGTGCAGAGCTGAGATCCAAGGAATCAGAGCAGATGTGCATAACTTACTCTGGATGCAACCCTTTCGACCTGTCCCATCGAGTCGCCTTTTCCACGTTTCGAGAAGAATTTCTTCAACGGGTTGTGTGTCTGTCCTGATGATGAGTTCACACTCTTCGCCGAGCTGAGCTTCATCTTTTATTTCTACACGATCGGTCCGTTGGCGCTTGACACCGCACTTAGCTTGGATGATCGCTAAAAGCGCGCCAGAACTTGATTGAATGTCTTGATCAGAACTCATCATCTTGTGAAGAACCACCGAGATGAGCTGCGGAGTCGGAAGAGATTTCAACGCGAGTGGACCCAGCTCTGAGAGAATATTCATGTGAAAGTTGGACACGTCTTCTGACGAAGAATAACAAAAGTCCAATGAGCTCTCAAAGAGTGCATGATTTGCTTGCAACAGACGAAAAGTCACTCTTCTTGCCAACTCCATACTTGAATCATTCGACAACTCAACGAGCTTGTTGACCCACATCAAAACTTGTTTCGGCAATTCCTTTGAGAAGTGCTCTCCAGCGCTCAAGGAAGCTAACGCTTCTCTCGACGCAAAACTCACATCACCTTCTGTTGGAGCGCGTCTGTAATCGTAAGCAAATTCCTGAATCATCGTGCGAATGTATTCACGCGACGTCGTCACATTCATATCAGTCGGTAACAATGGGTTCGAGGACTCTTGCCATTCGTGAAGATTTTTCCACAATTCAGCCTGTGTGACCGCGGGAAGAGTTCCTACTTTTGCGCCATCATCAAGCACAAAGCTCAGGATGGTAGCTGCGGAGAATTTCAGTTGGTTTATCTCTTTTGGTGCCTGGCTGTGTGTCATTGTTTTCAAGTGGGAACACACCATCAGCACAAAATCAACCGCCGCATTCAAACTTTGTGTTAAATCAGGCGTCAAGGAAAACACTCCATTCACCGCATAATCTTGGTAAACTTGCCCAAATCGTATCAACATGTTGAAATCTTCTCGATTTGAACGACTCGCAAACGTTGATTTCATCAAAATACTTTGCGACGGCAACAGTGCCGTGAGTACCATTGACTTGGATTGACTCGGTAAAACTCGGAAGAGTCGCATGATGGTGTCAACTTCTCCAGTAGATTGGCCTAATCTAGGCATGATTGTTTTTAACAATCCCGAAAGAGAGCCTCGGTGACCAATAGTGACGACTTGCTGCGTGTCATTGACGACACCACTCGTCGTTTCGGCAGAGCAAACAAATATCATGTAATTGAGCCAAAGGTTGTATTTATACTCAGAAGGTTTGATCGGTACGACTAAATTCTTGCCATCTCCCTCGGCAACCATCAATGCCTGAATTTTTTGGTAAGCTTGCGCATGAGCTGTCGTGTAGACGGCACTACACTCTAACGCAGCGCCGTGGCTGACTTCTCGAATAAACGTGGAGAGATCTGCAATTTCCAAGTATTTTTTCAAAACTGAGTAAACCGATGTACCCGCCGCATTCACGTTGCTTTTACTTTTTGAATTGATGAGCTCATTTAAACTCGAGATTTCTTTCAGAGCTTCGATGGCGTTTTGTCGAACAGAAAAATCTGCGTCACAAACTAGCAGTAGGGCCGCTGCCTCTGCTCGTTCAACGTTGCACTGCACAACTCGATTACTTTCACTTTGAAGAGCGGCATTCCACGTTTTACAAACCTTGACAAGTGATGATATCGCTGAGAGTCGCTCAGCCGGTAAAAACTCCCGTAAATTGAGGATACAGGATGATAGAGCCTGCAGCACACCATCCCGAAGTTCACTTTTCTCTCGCATCGCGTGTAGCAAGAATGATTCTGCATCATTTCTTACTATCACAGATGAATGCGCCATTTTCGTACATGCAAAGTCTATCATATCGGACGATATTTTACTCGGTTCGACGAACCGAGAACACGACAAAGCAGCGGCTGTAACTACTGGCGAAAACAACGAAAGATTCGTTGTCGTCAGTTTTTGTAATCCACCATCGATGAACTCAGTTAAAGCTGCATTCGACAGAACCTGATCGACGTTCATGCTGCGCAAAATATCGGCGCACACAACGCAGAACGCAGCAAGCATCACATCGTCTTGTCCATCCTGAAGTAGTGCCATAATTTCCGTGTCTTCAAGTGTTGCCGTTCGTTTGAATGCCAAAGCGCATCCTGCGAGAACAAATGCACGCTCTGGTTCGTCCGACGTGACGCTTGACCTTTTCATCGCGCGAACGCACGTCGCTAAACTTTGTACCGCAAGAGTCACTACCTCAGTCTGTTCCATTGAAATCCCCAAAACGATACCTTGCACTGTTCTGAGGAAACTCGATATTTTCAACTTCTGGTCAATGCCGTTCAAAATTCTACTTTCCAATATGATTCGCCACTGGGGAACCCGTTCAGGTGACGTCATTTCTTGCGTCAATTCGAGCCCTGCGAGAGCTCCTAACAGTGGAAGTCCCGCCGCAGTGTGCTTTTTCTCATTGTCATTCAACCACTTGACCACATCTGCCTGTACCTTCCTCACCACAGAAAGGTCGAAACTGCCCCGTTCGGGCCGTTTACGCGATAGACATCTACATAAAATCACAGTCAACATCGTTGACAAATAGTGCCTGAAGTCGCTCTTTCTGTAAGACCCTCCCCATATAGCTGGATTGAATTCTTCCAATAACTGAACCAAGCGAACGTATCCACCAGAATCGAGAGGATCAATGGCGCTCATCGTGAACAGCACCCAGTACAGTTCTTCGCGAAATATCTGACTATTTTGACGTGCTTTCAATGCTACCGACGCTTGTTTGATGAAAGCGTCCGGCACTAACGCGTACAAGCCGCGCGCGGCCAGAGTGAGTGTTTTCTCTCGAGAAGCGACGACTGGATTCACCTGCGCGACTTCGTCCATTATTTCCGCCCACATCTCTCTGTCCGAGCACGCACCGAGCGTTTTCGCCAAGCCGCTCACGTCTTCCATCAGTGTCTGACACACGTCGTCCCACACCCCCGCCGTCGTGGCGTCGCTCTTCTCCCTGAGTGCGCTCGTAATTTCGAGCACGCACAACCACCACAGCCGTAGTTTAGACTTGCTTTGCGTCGCTGCGCGCGCACGCATGAGCCGCGCGAGCGCGTCTTCGTACACCTCACGCGAGTTAGACCCCCGTTTCGCACGGTCCATCTCCATCGAGAACGATGTCCACCCGCACGACTCGATGGCTCGTTGCGTCTTCGTAAGCATCTTTGACGTGGATGCTTGCGCCTCTTCAGCGTCGTCAAGCGCTAAGCGCGTCGTGAAGGACGCGACGAGATCGACCACGTCATCGCCCGCGCGCTGAGTCGCTTCCATAGCGACGTCACCGCGAGAGGGAGCACCCTGGACGACGTCCGAAGCGCTCCTTCTCCGGAACGAGGCGAAGAATGTGGATTACTGCGAGCGAGCGCGGCACTGTCAGCGATTTGCGCTTGCGCGATGGCCGGACCAGTCGAGACGTGCAAAGGAGACGTGAAATGAAATAATTGGAATAGTGTGTTAAAGCTATCGATCGAAGACTGCAGCGAGCGAATAAATGGTGTTCAATGTGACTTGCGTTTGCGCAGGTTCAAGCGCTTGACGATTGATTGGGGCATGCGATCGACCCAAGTCGCGTGCGCGCGCCGACGAGCGCGTTTCACGTCTAAACCAACCCGACGACCGCTCGTCCAAGAGTAAACCGACGCGTAATACAGTCCGACGATGAGGAAGACGAATACCATCGCTACATAATAGCCGACGCTCGTTGTGTCGTGGTGTGAGCCCAATAGCTCGAAAACCCCGTCGACACCGTGACACGTCAACTGGTCGCAGTAATACTTGTTGAAGTAGGTGCTTAATTTCTTGGCCCTGTCGTGCGTTGGACTGATGTCTTCCGGAAAACAATCCGACAACACTTGTCGACACTTTCCTTGAATTTCGACGAGGAACTCTTCATCGCACCATATGTGTTTCTTCCGTTCATTCTTCAGGTAGGAGTGATGCCTATCGCACTGCAATAAATCACAGTGATCTGCTAAACACACGTCAGCCTCTGGAGGAATCTTATCACCGTGTCTTCTCTCCATGTGTTTATCAACGTAGTATTCACTCTTGAACACCTTGCCGCTGTACAACGAACGCCAATAGTGTTTCGAGTACTTGACCGGCTCTTTGTGAGTCTCGTGCTCGTAGTACATGTCCCGAACTTGGCTTATCGGACACTTGGCGTCGAGCTTGTATCTCGCAGCCTTGACGACGGGGTAGAAGAACTCATCCAAGACTGCTCGGGCGTGTCTCGATCGCTCACGAGAGCACGCCGCCGCGCGACCGCTCGCGGCGCGCGCATCGTCAGACATGAACGCGCACTCTCGTGATAGCGCGAGGCGCGCCTGGCCCGCGTCGACGCGATTCCGGGGCGTGCGCGGTGCACTGAGGACGGCTATGAACAGTTACAAGTTCGTTCCTATTTCTTAACTTTCTTCGTAGGACGAAATACATCTTCAAGAGCGCGGCGTTCCGGAGCTGATTTTTTAATTCGTTCTCCCATGGACTCTTTTCGGGATTTCTGACTCGAATCTTTCGCGGTTTGAGTTTCATCGGAAACGTTGACGACTCTGAAAGTCATCTCCTTCAGCTGCTTGTGCGCATCGTCGAGCAGCGGACACGCCCCTGCTGTCGCCACTGATCGACCCCAGTCTACCTTTGAATCCAAGTCATCGCCGGTGAATTTCACGATGCCTTCGAGCGAATCTTTCGTCGTGAATCCGTCTCCTTCGTACCCGACGTAACCGCTCTCGACTGTACTCTTGAGCACTTCTTTGCCTAGCTGGCGCTCAAACACCTTTTGCTCCACTGTGCCCGCCGCTATAAGACGATAAATCGTGACCGGTTTCCTCTGACCGTCGCGCCAAATTCGTCCCATCGCTTGGCGATCATGCGCGGGATTCCACGACACATCCATGAGAATCAGCCTATTTGCGCCGACTAAGTTCAAGCCAGCGCCACCGGCGACGACGGAGAGAAGCATCACTCTCCCGCCGTGACCAGAATTAAAATCCTTGACTATCGAGGTACGTAAATCGACCGCGACTGTCCCATCGAGGCGGGAAGTCGATAAATTTAATTTTTTGCACATGTTTTCTGCGGTTGAGAGTGACGCAGAATATCCCGAGACGATCACAACGCGTTCGGTGGTATCAGCGCGCTCGGCAAGAGATTCAAGCAAGTGTTGCAGCACCGTAAATTTCCCAGAACCAGCGGCGCCACCTGGATAATCGTCCGGCAGAGCTTTGGCCATGACCTTTTTCAACTCTTGCGCCGACGTGTCAGAGGCCGACGCGCGGGAGAACTCGTCCGATTCAACCTCCGCATCCAATTCATTTTCCACCGTGGCCATCGCTTGCATCACGTCAGCCTGAAGAATTTGATCAACTTCGTTCGCCACCTGACGTAAGAGCCCGATCGCACATAAGGCCGCAGCACCAGATGATCGGTTTTTATCTACCGACGTCCACGACTCGACTAGGTTCGCTCCGGCCTCATACACTTGCCTCTGTGCAGAGGTCAATTGACATAAAATGACAAGTTCTGTCTTTTTTGGCAGATACGCCGCATTCGTAGAAGATTTCCGACTCAGGATTTTCCCCGCCGTTCGTCTGTTGAGCTCGGCAGCCATCTTACGACCGAGCTCGATTTCACTTTTGCTCGCACCACGCTCGTACTGCCTCTGAATCGGCTGCGTAAAGTCGCGTTGAAAGTCCTCCAGCGACTCGAGCAATCCCGGCTGGGCGAAATCCAAGACGGATGCGTACTCGTTCAAATTGTTTTGTATTGGAGTACCCGTGAGCAACACGCGCATGGGCGCGTTTATTTCACGAAGCGCGCTCATCGTTTGCGAACCCATCGCGTTACGCAATCTGTGCGCTTCATCGCATACCAAAAGATCTGGTTTCATCGCCGCCACTCTCGGTCCCAGTCGTCTCGCGGTTTCGTACGACATCACGAGCACCGGCCAACGATCGAAAGAACTCTTGGAATCCTCCCGAGGCTCCGCGCACCATCGATCGCACGCTCGATCGACCGCTTCTGCGTTCCCCTCCGCAAGCGACGCCTGCACGCGAATGTCTCCGAGCCACTTTTTAAATTCCGCGCCCCAGTTTCCTATGAGCGACGCCGGACAGATTAAAACCGCACGCCGACACGTCGGTTTTCCGCGAGGTCCCTGCGTCAACATCGTCCACAACACGGCGAGAACTTGCAACGATTTACCCAAACCCATCTCATCCGCCAATAAAACCCCTCGAACGCCCTCGTGTCCGCTCGTGGTGGTCGCCGTCGCGTCCATTCCGTGAAGCGCTCTGTACATCCATCTCGCGCCCTCGCGCTGATGCGCGCGCAGTTTCCTCGCCACGAAAGGATCGCACGTCACCCCGTCTTGATGCGTCGCGGACGATGCGAACGGTGAGCGCGCCCGTGCGTGCGTCTCGCACTCTTTCTCGGTGGCGAACACGAGCGCGTCTCGCGCGTTCGCGTCGTGCGGCGCTCGGATGGTGCGCGCGAGCGCAACCGTCCCCCTCTTCACCGGCGTGCCCTTCACGACGCCGCCGCCACCGATCGTCGTCGTCGTCGCGAGCGCGGCGATGGGAGACTCACACACGCGCGCGCCGTCATCGCTCGAGGGCGGACGCTTGACGGGCGTCGACACCACCGCCCCGGGGACGTCCATCTTCTGAAGAGTCTCGTTTTGAAGTCGCGCGGTCCTCACTCGCCCGCCGACGTCGCGAGCGCGAGCGCGGGTCGGAACCGGCGCAGATGACGTCGGGCGCGACGTCCGCGCTGCTCGCGCGGATCGGGCGCGACGGGGACGGGGACGGGGACGGCACGACGGCTCGATTCGCGGCGAGAGGATTAGTTCGAGAGCTCGCGCGAGGTGGTCACGCGTCGACGAGCGCGAGCGCCGTGCTGCGCGAGCTGTGCTCTGGAAACGTGCACGCACAGGCGCAGGATGAACTCGCGCGAGGCATCGTGGATGTCGTGCGAGAACGAAGCGTGAGCGCGAGCGAGTGCGTGGCGGAACTGACGAGCGGGACAGCGAGCGCGAGGACCAGCGCAAACGTCAGGGCGCTGACGAGAGCGATCGTGGACGTGTGCTGTTCAGATTTCGTAGATGATGAATTGATTCGACAGTGCGCGAACGGGAATGGTCATCCGATGACGCGCGCGCTGAAGGCGCACAGGGACTCTGGAGCCGGACTGCTCGAGGCGCTGTCGAACAAGCTCACGTCTGGGACGATGAGGGACTTCGATGTCATGAGAACGTTCATCGCGAAAGCGCTGTTGGAGTATCCAGCACCGGTACCGCGAAGTTCGTTTCCTGGATTACTACACGCGAAATTGATGGGCGTGGCGAGCGGGTGTGGAGAGAATTCAAACGCCGTGTTACAGTTGTGCGCCAAACTGCTCAGAGTGTATCGGACACCGACGAGTGAATCGCGTGCTTGGGTCGCTTCTATAGCGGCGGACGTCATAGATACGATTGAATGCAGAATTTACGACAGAGATGACGAGTCCGCGCGTGATTTAGTCCCATTAGTAGCGGAGGGATTGTCGCGACAGATACGCTCTGCGGCTCACGACGGAGACAGCAGCTTGTCCTTCATCGGTGCTTTGAAAAGATTGAGTGAACTAGGAGACATCAGCGTTTGTGCAGAGTTGATACCATGTTTGTCGCAGATGCAAAGTGCAGACGATGCGGTGTCCTTGCTCGCACTTGTTGCGCCACATTTCCCAACCGGTGGCGCGGCGAGATCTTTGAGCTCGATGCACGCATCTTCAACCTTGACGCTATTGAAGGATTCTGGGGCTCGGTTGGCGTTGTCACTGGGGACACCACGGTGTAAAATGGAATCAGGCACTAGCGAATGTCGAGATGAGCGGCTGAAGAATGGATTCAAGACGCGGGAGAGATTCGTCAGTGAAGTGTTGTCCATGTCATGGGATGCGAATTCGACAAACAAAGCACTACACTCGTGCCTTGCGCGTGATTCTTCGAACTCTCTAGCACTAGAATTTGCATGCCTTGCGCACCCTAGATGTTCTACTCGCGAAGATGCGGCAAAGGCGCTTGGTCGCAAGCTTGGAAGTAAGCTGAAGTTAGCAAATGGCTCATCAAACATTACAGCCATTCTGATACGTCTGAAAGCTGAATGCGAGAGATTGCCGGACAGTCAAAACGCTAGATCCATTCTCTCGATTTTGTATGCGTTAGCTTCGGGGGCTTCCGATTTTATGGCCGTACCGGCGATTCTTCGCGCTGTTTCACCGCTATTGAGCGTCAAGGAAGGAGAAAAGAGTTCTGATCCAAAGTTACATGCCCTCGCCTTGAGACTATTGGCTGAGATGTGGATTCATAATCGTGAACTTGGACCGCGCTTGCGTGGCGCTCTTGAGGAAGCATCCATTTCTCAGGAGGAAGTCGTGGTGGTTGGATCTGCCGCTGCAGTCAGAGCTGCTGCCAAGTCACATCCTTTCAGAGCTGCGGAGCTGGTGATACCGATTCAGAACTCTTTAAAATCTAATTTTCCGATGGCGCAGGCGTTGGCTCTCGAAACGATCGATACCATGTGCTCTCAAGATGCGCTGGACTTTTATCCAGCGTTAAAGGTCGTTGTGAAACATATACCAGACGTACCTGATCACCCACTTGTCGCTGCAAAATGGTTGAGATTCGTTCAAAACGGTGGTCAAGACAGCGCATTGTTTCCGGAGGCTGCGGGTATGCTTGTCGAAAAGATTTGGGAAGCGCTGAACTCTCGTAAGGAAGCTAGTGTACGCTTGGAAGCGTGGAATGCTCTGAGTAGATACGATCCAGAGTTTCTCGCCGAACTGCAATCACCAACGGTATCCACAATTGCCTCCGCTGCTTTGTCTGAAAACTGTGGAGATTCGTTCAATAGTGCGGTGCAAGCTTTGCGCACGGTGGCAAAATATGAAGCTAATTTGCTGTCTCGCACTGCACTATTGACCAGAGAATCGCAGCAGACATCGCATCCTCCGCCATCGGATCCGTTGATTTACAAAGTGACGCAAACCGTACCCCGAAAGTTACTCGATAGTCAACCGTGTGCCGGCGCACACACATTATTATTCCGTCCTCTGAAAAATAAGTCGGAATTTGAGCGAACAATGGACGTGAAAAAAGAAAAGAGAAGTCGCGCTGAGGCTTATCGGAACGAATTTAAGCGAGCGGTAAAGCGAATGTCGTGGGGTAGTTGGTGGCACGGTTCCATTGCCGCACAAACATGGGCTCGTTTTGCTCGCCGTTGGTTCGATGCGGAGATGTCGACGCGTAATGTTGACAACGGACTAGAAGAACTTCGTGCAGAGGTTCGTGCGAGTATCGGCACTACGGCGATAGAAGCACTTCAAGAGGTTTCGACTCCAGATGAACTGCAAAATGTTGCATTGTTTCTGGCGGCACCTGCTTTGGTTGGAGAAGGTTCAGACTCATTTGATTTGTTACTCTCTATAGTCGAGCAAAAGGAGTCGGTTATCGGTGCAGAGAAAGGTTTATATACTGCACTTGGTGCCATCGCAGGAACTCTTCCAAACAGCAGTGATTCACTCCGTCCAAACAGAGTTGCAGACGTTATAATCGCACGCATGTGTGACTCTCGCGCAGATAGTGCATCTACGATGGGTGTGGCCGCAGAAGCCCTTGGAATAATTTGCCACGGCTTATGTGCAAACGGCTTTGATGTTTCTTCTTCTTGGCGAGCAGATTTCGTTAGACGCATTTGTGGTTTTCTCTGTGAAGCCCTGAGTGTACTTGGGGCGTCAAACTCGCTTTGCGAGTCAAGACAATTTCAATTTTATGCATACAACATTTTGCCTCCAAACGGTGACGTTTCGGATGCGGTGATTGGCTGCACAAATGCGTTATGCAGATCTCTTTGTGCGTTGGATGTGCTCGACGATGATAACTCCAGAAGATACACTTTTCAAGTCATTCAAGTGTTGACGGATGCGTGTTCTCTCGGTAGCTTCTCTGAAAGCGTCGCTCTACCGATTGCGATCAAAAGCATCTTAACTCATAATCACACCATTGAAAGTGAAACAGTCGCAATGAAATCTTTGATGGTGGTAAAAGAATCCGGTATGCCGATGATGTGCTCCGTCGCGGGTGCTGTGCTTGGCGTAATGCTTGATCACGGCTGTGCCGTGCCCATGAACATCAGTCTGGATATCATCGCTAAAATATCAACCGTGGTGCGAAATGATTCTGCGACGTGTTCCGATCGCTCTATGGCAATTTTATCTCTCTCAGGCGTGTTAGGTGTTACGTGGGATGCGGCTGACAGTGGTGTGATGGGTTGCGCCCAAAACGGAAATGAAGGCGCAGAATTCACGGTGCCGTTGTTCTGGGGTGGTGAAAAGGCTAAGACGGAAGCGAAGAATGTGTTAAAGACGCTTGAAAGTTTCGCTCACGCGCCTGACACCATGATACCGAGAGTTTTGAGAGATGTATCGGCATGGACACTCGCGAGAATTTCGGACAAGGTAGCACAAACTGCCGTAATGGTTGGATCGACAGCCAACGACTCAAAGTCTATGGTCTCCAAAGATACCGCCATTGGTTGCATGATGCACAGTGTATTAGAAGTTTCAAATAACCGGCCATCGGGGGCTGAAATTCGAGCTGTTGCGATGGCTCTTGATGTATTTCAAGACCTTCAGCGTTTACCAAGCGCAGGATGGTCAAACGCCCTGCAGCGTTGGTGGAGAGTCGCGCTGTCCAATAGCGATGAGTTCGGATTGGAAAAAGAGTTGCTTCAAAAAGCATGCATCAAAATGTGTTACAGTCATCCTGATTCTTTGATCGGGCGAAGAACATTAGAGTCTCTCGCCGGTCTTTCTGAAACAGAATTTCTTCATCTGTCTTCAGAGACGCAGCATCTAGTTTTGCAGAGTATTCCGTTTGCTTGTGCGCTGGGGACGGACAGCAGACAGGACATAATCAGGCAATTCGTTCGTATGGCGCTACGTACGGACACCCCGAAAGATTGCGTCGTATCGCTGTGGAAAGGTTTGAAAATGATTTCAGAAGGGGCGGTCGCTTCGGCAGCTGTGGAGGCGCTGACACCTCTCCTCAACCTGGACGAGATGGACATGTTGTCGCACGTGTCCACGTGCGTCAAAGATTTCCATTCCGCCGCTTTGCGAAATGAAGTCTTGAAGTTATTGCCTTTGGACATCAAGCCAGTAGTGTGCGCTTATTTGTTTCAAAACGGACAAGTGACTTCAGAGACATTGACATCTTTGTCTATTTGGCCGAAATCAACACGTGTGCTGACTCTGAAAGCTACAGCCGGCATCCTGCAAACATCATCGAGTGCGCTTCGCGCTCAGATGCTGCATGAGACCATCGGTTTGACACATGATGATACTATTCCGTGCATGGCTGTGCTCGCTGCTGCGTGGGGACCCACGGCTTCGTTACTCGTGCTGGCTTCGGTGGAACAATGCGTGCTTGCTCTTCCTTTCACTCTGCCGCACCTTCTTCGAAGCGAGTTAACGGGAATGATTGATGCGATTGCATCGGGATTGCTGAAAAATTTGAAAGGTAAATATTCGAGCATCGTCGCAGACACGTTAATCGAACTCAGACAAGACGTGACGGCCGCTTCTTTCGGGCAGATGGTTGATGCGTTTGATTGCTAGCTTAGTAGTTGGAATTGAATTCTAAACAATTTCTAATGATTCGCGATTCGACAAACTCGCGCGCCCGGTGGCTTCGGCCCAGCGTTTCGCATCTGTACGTCCCATGACCACCATTTCTTCGAGAATCTCATTCGATCCCGGAAGCAGAGCGTATCTGATAGCTTCCGAATAATCCCAGCTCGGCTCTCCTCCAGCCGCGTCTGGAGCTATGAGGAGACCAGCCGTGTTGTCGCGCCCCCAATCGGACCAAAACGACGCTTGCTGAGCGAAAAAGTCACCGGTTTCTTTACCATCGCCCGGTTTGGCTTTGTGCCATGCGTCGAGGAGCGGGAATGCGCACACGCGAATGCAACCGTTCGCCTGTGGCGTTGGAGCCAAATTCGCCCAGCCACCGTCAACGCACCACTTGCCCCGATATCTTCGCGCGGGCCATCCTGCATATATGGGAATGTGACAAGATGCTAAAAGCGCTCCTATCAAGTCATCAAAGCTCTCGAAATCGGATATGATTTCCCCCTCCAAGCTGAAAGTTGCACCCTTCTCCACTCCAAACTCGAAGCTTGGAGAAGACACCGAGATGAACAAATTCCCGCGAGAACACCGTTCGTGCGCGTCGGACGGGAGCTCTTGTCTCAAAGTACGCTCGAGAACTCCTCCGACGCGTCCAATCACGCCATTTTTCCTGCAATCCGCGAGCACGTCGGAGAGTATGCGTTTTCCATCCTTGGGCGTCATCCCGCACGCGTGCAAGACGGCTATGAGTGACCCGGCAGAGGCGCCGGCGCACGGCGTCTCCTCGCTGCGCATGACGCCGATGTCGATGAGTTCTTCCCAAACGCCGACGTGATACGGAAAGAAGAAACCCGCGGCGGAGAACCCGACACCATCAGCGGCAGATGTCGTGGCTCTGGATGCCGACGTCACGCGCCGTGCCGGGAGCGAACGACGCGAGCGTTGAATCGACGGCCGAGACGACGACGAGCGGAAAGCGATCGACGCCGTCGCGAAATCGGTTGAGACGCGCAACATGTTCAGCGCGACGGAGAGTCGCCGTGTGCGGTGCTCTCGTGGATAACGGGAGAGAGGCGTCGGCGAGACGACCGGGCGCGACGGAGTCGCATCGGTCGAATCCTCGCTCGCGACACCGACAGAGGCGTGAAAAAATGTGCCCGAATGTGCAAATTCATTTAACAATGCCGCTAGAGTACTATACAACAGACTGGACTGCACGCCGTCGATTCGGTTTGCCAGCTCACGTCAAATCGTCTTCGTCGTCTTCAACGAAAGGCACACTTCTGCTATGTAACAATCGTTCAGAGACGAAGGGTGCCGACGCACCAGCCGTAACGACGGACTTGGCGTAGCGTCGGTGAACGAGCTCTCGGAAGAAATTGTTCACCACATCCAACTCGACGCGACCGAGCGCGACGGACGTTCGTAAGCCTCGACCCGGAGGAAGCTTGGCGAGCGCGCTCGCCCCGAAGGATGATGAACGACGATGCGTAAACTTTGATCCACCGCGCGCGGCGTCACCGACGGTGGCGGGAAGAATCGAATCTCCGTCCCCGCCTCCTCCGCCGAAGACGTTGAACATTCTATCAAAACATCCGCGCGCCGCGGTGCGCTCATCTCCGCGTCCGACTCTCCCCTCTAAATCTATTTTATTCGCCACGATCAAACAAGGCACCGGGAGTCCACCGAATCCGTACATGACGCACGGCGATTCGGCGTTCGCGTACGTCTCCGCCGGTCGTTCCGTCGGCGCCGAAAACGACCCTCTCGCCGCAACCTCCCTCGCCCACGCCTCGCACCGCGCCCCGCTCGCCCTCGACGACGCGTCGTGCACGATGATAACCCCGTTGATCTGATCGTAAAATATCCCTCGCTCTCGCTTATACTGCCTGTGTCCGCCGACGTCCCACAGCTCGACGAAGTACGGCGCGCGCGAGACGTCCTCCTCCTCCTCCTCCTCCTCCACCCCACGTCCCCCGTTCGATCGCCCGCGCTCGTCCCCGTTCACCAGGATCACCTCCACTCGACACCCGCTCGTCCGCG
>CEPW01093969.1_pt1 | contig 21921 bp, 22 predicted proteins | sample 356211 | NCBI WGS metagenome assembly CEPW01 (sample SAMEA2620021, study PRJEB7988) | marine metagenome | biome: marine biome (ENVO:00000447); feature: deep chlorophyll maximum layer (ENVO:xxxxxxxx); material: "saline water (ENVO:00002010), including plankton (ENVO:xxxxxxxx)" | depth 25 m
ATTCATGCGTAAAGGAAGAGATAGAAAGATGGTTAGTGTCATCAAAAACTAATTAACAATTTTTATTTTTATAAAAAAACCTCAAATTCATCTACAAATTTGAGGTTTTTTTATATCTTCAAATGAATATATAAATTTAAAAACTAAGGGAATAAATAATGAATCGAGCAAAAATATCATTAATTGGTGGTGGTCAAATAGGTGGGAACTTAGCACTTCTAGCTGCACAAAAAGAGCTTGGCGATGTTATGATTTTTGACATTCCTCAAGCAGAGGGAATGGTAAAAGGGAAGGCGCTCGATTTAATGCAGCTTAGACCTCATGATGGATACGATTCAAATATAACTGGTACTTCAAATTGGGACGATTTAAAAGACTCTGATGTATTTATTATAACTGCCGGAATTCCAAGAAAACCTGGAATGGATCGCGAAGATCTTCTGGCAACCAATCTTGATATCATCAAAGATGTTGCGTTAAATATTAAAAAATATTCTCCAAATGCATTTGTAATTATTGTTTCAAATCCACTTGATGCTATGGTGTATTCATTTTATAAAGTCTCTGAATTCAAAAAAAATATGGTAGTTGGAATGGCAGGTGCCCTGGATAGTGCCAGATTTAGAGCGTTCATAGCAATGGAAGTAGGGTGTTCAGTTCAGGACGTTACCTGCATGGTTTTAGGGGGCCATGGAGATACGATGGTTCCAATTACAAGACTTGGTACAATTGGAGGAGTTCCTATAGAATCTCTTATCAAACCAGATCGTTTAGAGGAAATTGTTGACCGTACAAGATTTGCTGGTGGCGAAATTGTAAAATTATTTGGAAACGGTTCTGCTTTTTACGCCCCAGCGCAATCAGCAATTGAAATGGCTGAGTCATATCTTCGCGACAAAAAAAGAGTCATTCCATGCGCATCGCTTTGCGAAGGAGAATTTGGAATTGATGGGTATTTTATTGGTGTTCCTTCAATGATCGGGAAAAAAGGCGTCGAAAGAATTTTAGAATTTGAACTACGTGATGATGAAAAAACAGCTCTTAAAAATACTCTTGAAGCCGTTAAAAAGACTGTCGCTGAAACAAAGCTTTAATTAAGGCTTAGTTTCTATAAATATATCATCATCAATTATATTAACCTTGAATGCGCGTATTTTAATTTGATCATTTTCAACTGCGCATTGTTCCTCAATCCTAAATTTCCACAAGTGATACTTACATTGAATAGTCTCATCGGAAATATATCCATCCGATAACGATGCACCTCTATGAGGACATCGATTGTCCCAAGCATGAATTTTGCCATTGATATTAAAGAGGGCAATTGGTGTTTCGTCAAAAAAGATAAGCTTACTTCCTCCTAATGGAATTTCGCTTAAACTGGCAATCTTAATCATGTAACCATAGATATAGTTGTAGAAACAAGTTTTTCAATTCCTTCAGCAGTTTCTGAAATATTTTTGGCCTCCATGTAGGCGGGTGTAGTAATGATTTTATTTTCCTCATCAATAACTATGTCACTCACAAGACATTCTTGATGCTTACTCCCCATCATCTCAATGTCGTTTGAAGTGGTCTCGTCATTGCCAACCGTCAAAACTGCTTTTTCACCAAGTTCGTTTATAATCTTTGCTATCATAACTGGAGCAATGCACATTGCTCCAATAGGTTTTTTAAGTAAAATCATTTCTGAGACTAATCTATACGCGTCTGGATTTACAGTGCACTCAGGACCCGACATTGCATAGTCCGATATATTTTTGACAACTCCTAAACCTCCTGGAATAATTAACGCATCAAGATCTGCGCCATTAACTTCTGCCATATCTTTAATATTTCCTCTGGCAATACGAGCCGATTCAACAAGCACGTTTCTAAATTCATCCATTTCTTGATCTGTATAATGATTCATAACATGCATTTGATCAATATTTGGTGCCATGAGAACCATCTCAGCCTTTAAACGATCCAATGCAAGCATTGTCAATACTGACTCATGGATCTCGGACCCATCTTTGTTACCACAACCAGATAATAAAACTCCTACTTTCATTTTTCTGACTCCTTTAAATCTGCATAATTTTGACTAATATTTCTTTTTAACCCTACATATTTTGTTCTTTTAACAGAAGAACCTTTAAATAAATTATTATAGGTCAACTCGTTTAACTTATTCCATTGATCATCAGACCAATCAACAATTTCACCTTTTGGTAAAAATGATTTTTCCGTTGTTATTTGACTAAATTTAATATTCCAAGGGCACACATCTTGACAAATATCACATCCATATATCCAGCCATCAAGATTATTTTCATTTTCATTAAAACTTCCTCTATGCTCTATGGTGCGATAAGATATGCACTTGTTTGAATTAATTCGATAGCTTGAAATGGCATCCGTTGGACATGCATCAATACATGCGGTACAAGTACCGCACAAGTCTTCAGTAAATGGCTTATCAAATTCAAGAGCTTGGTTTAAAATTATTACACCAAGAAACACCCAGCTTCCAAAGTCTTTTGTAATGAGGTTCGTATGTTTTCCTTGCCATCCTAATCCTGCTTTCTGCGCCCAAACTTTTTCCATAACAGGAGAGGTATCAACGCAAGCCAAACCTTTAACAGTTGGTGATTCTGTTTCAATAAAATTCAAAAGCTCTTTAAGTCGATTTTTTAATAGATCATGGTAATCTTCCCCCCATGCATAGTTGCTAAATTTATATTGGGAATTAATATCTTCTTGACTCTTTCCTGTATTATAATTCATTGCTAGAGCAACCACCGAAACTGCCTGAGGAAAATACTTAAAAATATTTCCTCTCTCCTCTTTTCTTTTTTCAATCCAATGCATTGAAGCATGATAATTTTTTTCTATCCACAAATCGAGGTTTTGTTTTTCATTTTCTGTAATTTCAGCTTTCGTAATTCCAATTTTGTCAAAACCTAAATCTTTAGCTTTTGCTTTTATTCTATTGGTAAGGCTTTTCATCTAAACTCGTGAACTAATCTATTAAGCCAAAAAATACCAATGATTGTTTTAACGTCTGATATTTTTCCTGACAATACCCATTGAAAAGCATTTTCCAACGTGGTGGGGCATAAATCTAAAAACTCATCTTCGTCTAATTTTCTATCAGTCTTAATCAATTCCTCGCCAAGATACATCCACATTACTTCATTTGAAAAACCAATTGCAGGATGAATCTGAGTTAATAAGGTAAGCTTGTTTGCTGTATAACCAATCTCTTCAGCAAGCTCTCTATTTGCGCAATCAGCAGGAAGCTCACCTTTGTCTAGTTTACCAGCTGGTATTTCAATGAATTCTTGACCTGGGCCATATCTGTACTGCCTTATCAGGCATATCTCTTGTGATGGCAAAACAGGCACTACGCATACTGCTCCAGGATGATCGACCCATTCTCTGGTACTAATATTCCCGTTAGGAAGCTCAACTTGATCTAAATAAAGATCAATGAGCTTTCCTGAAAATATTTTTTCAGAGGAAACTTTCTTTTCTGTGAGTTTTGACATTTATTTTAGCTTTATTAATAGATCTTGAGCTTCGAGAATTTGCTCCCAATCCTCAACAAGGTTATCTTTTGAAGGCGGAGATACTGAAACTTCAGTTAAGAGCATCACCGCTTTTTCTTTTTTATTATTTTTGTAAAGTGATTTAGCATGATATAATTTTTGAACAAGCGTTTCTTTTCCCGTACCACGCGCCCTTTCCAAAAGCTCTTCAGCTAAAATTTTATCTGGCCAAGCAATTACAAACGGCACATAAGGCGCTCTTAAATGAACTACGCCTAACATAAAATACCCTCCCCCATCACTGTAGAGAGAGTCCAGGTCAATAATTTTTTCAGATTGCGATTTCATGATATCAGCAAAACCTTCACGTGCTGCTGCAATTATTCCAAAGACTTCTGCCCAACTTCCCAGATTTACTAAATACCAATATCTAATAGCTGCGCTTTGAGGGTGTTTTGTTATGTTTTTGCGTCCAAATTTAACAGCCTCATCAAAGATCTTTCTTTTTTTATCCTCATCAATAACTACATATTTTCCATAATAAAATTGGCTTTTTAACAATCCAACAACAGACTCGATCGAATTTTTTTCATTGTAAGACTTTGTATAATTTTTAATTGCCTCTTCTATATAGAAGGGTTTTGCAACGTTTTTTTTGCTGCCAATTGCTCTTAATGCATATAGGCTATCAGCTAGCTGGATGCTTGATTGGGAAAATATTGTGGTAGATAATAGAAGGCCGTAAAAAAATGGCTTCATTTAAAAATATTCGATGTAAGTAATTTTTAATTCTCGATTAAAATAATCAACTCTTTGCTTATCAAATAAAAGATTGTTGAAATCAAGTTCAATATGCAAACGCTCAACAAAGGTCCAGCGAATGGCTGCATTCAAATACCCACCTTTGTTAATTGCAATTGTTTTTGCTGTCATATCATTTTCATTTAAAGCGGCATTGTATTCCATTAAAAATGATAGCTCAGGGTTGAATTCAATATCAATTCCAGCAAAATAATTCAAATCTTTATCTCCATCGCCGTTTTCCATGAAATTATAGTTCGTCCCAAAGTGCAGTCCCATATTTCCCAGAGGAGTAATCCAATTCTTGCTGGAAGCTGCATAAAGACCCATGGCTTTAATATCATATCGCATCAATGAGTCTGCTGAATTAAACTTTCCCATGCCTTGTGTATTTATGCCAATAGAAATTCCAGGAATGCTCTCTGTTTCGTCAATTAGCAAATATTTTAAATTTGTTTCGGGTTTAGGATGCAAGACCAAACTATCATCTCCAATGAGATTTGCAGAGCCAAAGGAAAGACCTAATTGAAATCTATCAGTAAGTCCAACACTAATTGAGCTTGTTAATCCACCTTCTTTTTGAACGTGCATTTGTAAAGAGTAGCTTCCGCGCTGAAGCGTAGCTGCTGAGGGAACAGAAATTAGATCTGTTGGTGGTGGGTATGCTTGTGCACTGACTAATGATGAAAAACATATAGAAAGATGAAAAACATAAAGGAGCTTTGTTTTGATTTTGGTCATGTGGCTATATTAATTTAATTAATGATTTCCACTGGATGCAAGCCTATGGGAAAATGGGCTCTCCATACTTAGATATGATTGTTTTAATTCTAATGATGGGCATCGTAAGCTGGCCATCCTCATTTGCGACAGAAAATTTTACTTGTTGTTGTCCTAGTTCTAAATTTTCAACCAATATGCTATCACCATTTGTTAATACCATAAGGTCATGATCAGTTTTTGGTATGAAGACATCAAAAGGAATTTTTAGGTCTTTCGAACGAATATCTTCAAGCAAAATTGATATTTCATCGAGCTTATTCCCACTTCTGGGGGGCTTGGTCTTATAAAGTGACTCAGCTGGAGGCTGAGACAAAACGACTCGACTGACCTGTTCAGCTTGTTGATTGTACTCACGTATCTCTTTTCTACCTGTCAACATATCAGTTGAATAAGCGTATTTTCGAACTGTGATTTTTTCCGGAAGTACCTTCCAGAGCTCTCCAACAAGCAAACCAAGATGATTGTAGAAAAAAGATATTTCTCCGTAAGGAAACCCCTGAACTGTATTAAAACGTATTCGATCAAACTGATCTTGCTCGTTAAGGATAAATACGCTTTCTTGATTGCTGAAATAATCTTTCTTGCGAGGATCTGTTACTTTCCTAAACTCCTTTGACCATGGCTCGTCTTCTCCAAAATACTTTACACTGTCCGGCCTAGAAGAGTTGTTTAAATAATACCTTCTGATAGGCTTTCCATTTGAATAATCAAAAAGCTCACGCTTAATTAATTCTCCTTGCGCATTGATCCATTCTTTTAAAACTACTTCTTTTTTAGAATTATAAAAAACTTGAATATGGGGATTGTTAAACCTTTGCGTTGATAAAAGTCTTACATCTGATAAAAAACTTAGCTCATCGGTGTAAAATCTCATGAAACTTATATCCATTTGAGCGCTTAAGCTTGCTATGAAGAAAAAGTTTATTAATGCCTTACATGTTTTCATGATGCAACATTGAACTTAAATATGATTTAGACCATTTATCAAACCCTCCTGAATTGATTTGCTCTTTTGCTTTTATCATCAAATCATTATAATATGTCAAATTATGAATTGTTGCTAATCGCAAACCGAGAACCTCTTTTATATTAAAAAGGTGTCGAAGATAGGCTCTCGAGTAGTTTGTACATGTATAGCAGTTACAGTTTTCATCAAGAGGGTCAAAAGAATCCTTATGTTCTGTATTGGTGATATTTATTATTCCATTGCTTGTAAATAGTTGACCATTTCGAGCATTTCGGGTTGGAAGAACACAGTCAAACATATCTACACCATGTCTCATTGCTTTTACAAGATCAGTAGGTCTACCCACCCCCATTAAATACCTTGGCTGATCTTTAGGCAATACTTCATCCATTAGTGCTATAGTATCAAACATAGCTGATTTATCTTCACCCACAGCGAGACCACCTATAGCCATTCCGCAGGATGAAAATTGAATCAATGATTCAGCTGACTGTTTTCTCAAGTTTTGAAATGTCCCGCCTTGAACGATTGGAAATAATGTTTGACTCCATGAATAAATTGGACCTGTTTTTTTTAGATGGTCATAGCAAATACGTGTCCATTTATTTGTTCTTTCAACAGCTTTTGACACAATGCTTTCTTTAACATTTGCCGGGGGACATTCATCAAATGCCATGACAATGTCTGAACCTAGATGGCGCTGAATATCCATCGACGCTTCGGGAGAGATAAAATGCGAACTTCCATCAAGGTGAGATTGAAATTCAACCCCATCATCTGAAATTTTATTTAGCCTAGAAAGTGAAAAAACTTGATACCCTCCGCTATCTGTTAAGATACTTCTTTTCCAGTTTATAAACTTATGCAAGCCTTTTGCTTTGTGAATGAGTTCATGTCCGGGTCTTAAGTAGAGATGATACGTATTGCCTAGGATTATACCAATTCCTAACCCCTCAAGAAAGGCAGGGTCTATTGTTTTTACAGCGCCCGATGTTCCTATAGGCATAAAAACAGGGGTGTCAAATGAGCTGTTATCGGTCTTGATAATACCAGTTCTCGCTGAAGTATTAATATCTGAAGATATTAAAGAAAACTTCATTCAAAAATAATGTTAAATGCCTCTACAACATGCGAGACGGCATGGAGCTTGATATCCTTAGCTTTAGACTTTAGTCTTTGAATGCTTGACTTGGGAGCCACTAACTCCTTAAATCCTAAAGCTTTGGTTTCATTAATCCTTTCTTCAAGGCGAGCAACCGATCTTATTTCCCCTCCTAATCCAACCTCTCCAATGAGAACAATTGAATCTTTAATAATCTTATCTTTCTCGCTTGAGGCTAACGCAGAAATTACCGAAAGGTCGGCAGCAGGATCATTGACTTTTAACCCACCTACTAAATTGACAAAAACATCCTGATTGCCCATTTTATAGCCCATTCTTTTCTCAAGTACAGCTAAAAGCATCGATAGTCGCTTAAAATCAAACCCATTTACATTTCTTTGAGGGGCATTGAAATTCGCGGGCGAAACGAGCGATTGAATTTCCACAAGTATTGGTCTTGTCCCTTCAAGAGAGGGAAAAATAGTTGAACCGGTTATATCGATTCTTCTTTCAGCCAAGAAAAGCTCTGATGGATTGCTAACCTCAGTTAATCCATCAGAGTTCATTTGAAAAATCCCAACTTCATTCGTTGTTCCAAAACGATTTTTTACAGACCGCAATATTCTATGATCTTGGCGCTCATCTCCTTCAAGATATAAAACAGTGTCTACCATATGTTCTAACATTTTAGGCCCAGCTATGACGCCTTCTTTAGTAACATGGCCAATAACGAGAACAGCTATTTTTTCATCCTTTGCAACTTGCAATAATTTTTGTCCGCATTCTCTAATTTGAGTTATTGAACCAGGTAGAGAATCGGCGCTCTCACTATAAATTGTTTGTACAGAATCAACTATGAGTAATTCTGGTTTAAGTATATTGATTTGATTTACGATTTCATCTATGCGATTTTCAGATGACAAATGTATGTTTGAGGAGAGAATATTAAGCCGTTTGGCGCGTAGCGCAATCTGCTCCTCACTCTCCTCTGCGGAAACATAAAGAACATTTTTTTCAAGCGATCCAAGTACTTGCAAAGCTAATGTTGATTTTCCTATTCCCGGACTACCTCCCAATAATATCATCGATCCATTTAGAATTCCACCACCTAGAACTCTGTCCAGCTCATTTATTCCAGTAATTGTGCGTTGAGCGTAATCCTTATGTAAAATTTCTTCAAGAGGAAGGGTTTCTTTCTTAACACCATTTGAAAGTGAATTTTTACTTTTCGAAACTTTAAATTCGCTTAATGTTCCCCATTCATTACAGGCTGGACATTGTCCATTCCACTTTGGAAAGTCTTGTCCGCATGATGAGCAAAGATATACGGTTTTTGAATTATTTCGCACCAAAATAGTAAGAGAGATTTTGTTTTATAAATAGGAAAGTAACGTCAATAGTATTTAAAAACTACCAATCATATCCTAAAGATATGTACCACTGAGGCTTTGACAAACCTGACTCAGTCCAATCGTAAGCTGCTTCGATCCTCCAAGGAAGGAAAATTGGAAGTTTAATACCATAACCGACTGTACGTACCCAAGGAGAGAAGTCGTTAGATAGATTATTTCCATACTTGGCTTGCAAAAGAGAATAGTTTGTGAATTCACGTGAATTATCCCACGCTGCACCAACGTCCATAAAAACATGACCAAGAATATTTCCAATTGTCATTGGAAAAGGGAATCCAATTTGTAAATACTGAATTAATGGAAACCTGAATTCAAGATTTGTTAAGATTACATTTTTTCCTACTCGCTCTGAAAAACGCGCACCTCGAAGTGGTGTGGCAAACTCAGAAAAATATATGTCTTGAAGTAGAGATTCGTTTTGACTGTCCAAAATGACATTTCTCCAGCGCCATTCTTGCGTCAGTCCATCATCAACACCATCAGTGGTGCCAGTACCCCATATCCAGTTTTGCATCCCACCAAGAAAATATTTTTGGGGATTTTTTCCGGTACTGTTTCCAAAAAATAAACGCCCTGCGAATGAGTAATTCATGTTTATCATGAAATATTTTCGTAAATCAATTTTAAGCTTTTGATAGGAGATGCCTTTTTTACCCATAGACGGGCTGATTTCAAGCGTAGTGTTTTGCCTAAAGCCATCAACTGGTCCCAAAAAACCAAAAACTGTATTATCAAAAACATAACTTACAGTTGGATTTAAAGCAATAAATCCATCGCTACTTCTTACGGTATTCCCCGTACTATATGGATCAATCTCAAATAATTTATAATCTAAATTATGCATGACTAGACCAAAATCAACTCGATTGAATTTATTAATGGGTCTTGAGGCGGTTCCAGCAATGCCATAATGCCTCATGCGAGCAGTAAGGTCAACTGGATAACCAAACTGATTATAATATCCTCCGGTTAAAAAGAAATCCGCTTGGTGAAATAAAGTAAAATAGTAGTTAGTCCTATTTTTTAAGTAAGCATAATTAAGATAATAGTCGCTATTAGATAAGGATATTTGAGATTCCAATGCTAAAGATATTTGGTGATCGCCCATCAAGTCGCTAAAATAGAAAATGAGTAAGCCTTGATGTCCAAAAACATTATTATATCCATACTGTCCTTGAGCAACATCAAGACTGAATTGCGTCTTATAGGCTTGAGGAATATAATCTCCGGATTCATTTTTTAAAGGCTCTGTCCGATAATTCTCTTGTTTTTGCTCCTGATTGCTTTGCTTATTGTAACTTTCATACTCCAAAGCAAAAATGTGTCGAGAATAGTCTGTCTCATTAAAATTTTCAGCTCCTCTCCATTTGTCCTGCCGAAGGTCAACAAGCTCTTCGCTTTTCTCAGCGTCTTTTGTAGCAAAATAATTTGTTGGTTTAAGCTCAACTTGGTCAAGATCAAGAGGGTTGTTAAGCCTAAAAACATTCCAACCTCGATTAGAATAACCTGAAAAAACCATTGTGTCATCATATTTGTTTAGGCTTAACTGAAATATTCCTGTTAGCAAATTAGTGATCACAGATGATGATCTTTTATTTAGATCGTACTTGAATAAATTCCACGTTCCAGATGAGTCAGAGGTAAAAAAAAGAAAATCCTTAGTGTTAGAGAAAACTGGATAATTCTCATCAAAATTTGTATCTGTTATTTGGTCGATAGTTTTAGTAGACACATTTACAGTATAAATATTTTTATTGTTATAGTTTACTGAGAGCATGTCCTCAGCGTTTGTTTTTCTTCTTTCTATATTGTTATCTCTATCAGAAACAAAAGCAATCAAGCTACCATCTGGGCTCCAGGTCGGCTCAGAGTCAGAATAAACATCGCTCGTAAGATTAACGCTTTGCTTTCTTTCTAGATCGTAAATATATATATCACTCGCTCCCTTTTCGTAACCAACATACGCAAGCTTATCACCAGTAGGGCTCCAAGCTGCGCTAAATACACCGTCCAAATCAAAACGAATCTTTTCTTTATCTCCAGAATCAACGTCTACTAGGTACAAAGCATCGCTTGAACCTGATTTAGCTGCAAATACTATTTTTTTGCTGTCAGGAGACCAGCTAATTCCCGGTTGTAAGAATTTTAATTCTTCAAAATCTAATGATCTGCTTCCCTTGATGAGAGTTTTGATTTTTTTTCCAGTGACGGCGTCCATTAAATCAATATCAAAATAGCTCATATTATTTTTTAAATATGCAATCTGTCCTCCATCAGGAGAAATTGAAGGAGATATATTATAAACGTTCCTCTCTTTTTTATGATCGGTTAATTTTTTTGCGATATCGTTTACTTCATCTCTTCCAGCAACATCTGGAAAAAATTCTTTTTTTATATATTTGTGCCATTGCTCAGTGAGCTCTTCGTAGTCCATACCAATAGCGCTTTCAAAACCTTTTTCAGCGCTTCTTAAGTTTTTCATCGCTTGGAAAACCTCTCCAATTTTTTCTCTTCCATATTTTGAGGCAATGAATTTCCAAACAGACTGACCACCTTTATAGGCAAGATAATATTCTAATTCTCTAACAGTAGGAATTCTTTCATTGATCGCTAAATCACGAATTACCATATCTGCTTCTGTGTCCCAATTTGAAGATAGATACTCAGCCAAACCTTCATTTGCCCATAGAGGTATACTCCAATTAACCTGTCCACTAGCAACGTTTTGCATCCTTCCACCATAGATAAGATCGTTTATCATTGCATGGACTAATTCATGATGAATCACATGCCGAAATGCTTTGTAATCACCCTCAAATGGTATTACCACCCTATTTTTGAATAGCTCGGTCACACCACCAATTCCTTCAGACATGTATACTCCAACAGCATTATTCTGCTGAAATTCGTTGTGAGAATGATAAACAATAATGGGGACACGTTTTTTTAAATTCCATCTAAGATGCTTTCCGATTTGCTCATAAGCTTCATTAGCAGCCTCCATAGTAAAGGTTGCCAAATCAATCTCATCACCGTAATAGTAGACATCGAAATTTGGCGATGAAATGAAATCCCAATCAAATTCCCTGTACTGAACCTTATTTTGACCAAAGGATTGGCCAAAAAGTGCACTGCCCAAGGATAGTAGAATTATAAGATAAATTTTTAACATGTAAGTAATTAAAATCAAATCTGATTTTTTAGTTCCCTAAATTCGAGGATATGTCGAAAAAATACAAATAAATAACATAATAATAATATTCATTGATGATTGACTGGCCTCTAAGGAAAATATTACCTTATAAGTATGGATTTACCAGTATATTTTATCTCGGACATCCACCTGATGTTAAAAAGAACAGAATCTGCTATAAAAAGAGAGGAGATTCTTTATAGTTTTTTTGATCATGTCAAAAATTCGGGTGGTACTTTATTTATTAATGGTGATTTGTTTGATTTTTACTTCGAATATCAAGACGTAATACCAAAAGTTTACGCACCATTTTACTATCAAATCCTAAAACTACGTGAATCAGGCGTTAAGGTGCATTATGTTCTAGGCAATCATGATTTTTGGGTTATGGATTTTATTAATGATTATTTATTTGATGAGGTTTATGAAAACGATTTGAAAATAGACATTGCAGAAAAAACATTTTATATTACTCATGGTGATGGATATTTATCTTGGGACAGAAGCTATAGGGTTTTAAAACGATTCATCAGATCACGATTATTCATTTGGTTTTACAGGTCTCTCCACCCAAGAATAGGATATGCATTTGGAAGATGGGTATCAAAGAAGGGGGAGCACTACAAACATAGCGATGAATATAATAAACGTATTGCTGATGAAATGCAAAAGCAAGCTAAGCCATTTTTTGATGGAGGCTGTGACTATTTCATATCTGGACACTATCATCAGGCAAAAGAGCTGAAAGATGAAAATGGAAAAATGTTAATTTTGGGTGATTGGTTAAGCTTCTTTACATATGGAAAATTTGACGGTCAGGATTTAACCTTGAACCATTGGGGTAAAAATGAAAACGACTAAACAGATCTTAGTTTTTTCACTTTTAGTGTTTTTGTTAGATGGCTGTTCAACCATAAAAAGTTTTTTACCTTCTAAAAAATCAAATGATGATATTTCATATGAGCTTATTGAAAATTTAAGCACAGCTTTCAGTGAGGGGAAGCTGCAGGCGCTTGAAGAGATGATAGCAATATATAATGACACAAATCAACCCTATGATGTGAGAATGGCTGCTGGCGTTGCATTAGCAGAAACTCAACACCCTACGGCTTTAAATGCTCTATCAGATGCCGTAGGCGAAGCGGCCGCACTCGATGTAACCTTTATGATTGGTTCTATTGAACTTCTTGCACAGTTTCGCGATGATCCAAGAGCGGCAGATGCAATGATAAGTGCAATGAATAAGGTTGAGGAAAAGACAAATGAACTTGAACTTTCGCTTGTAAGAAATCTAAATAAAGTTCGTACAAAAGATCAGGTTATGGCATTACTAGACTTGTATGAGGTAAGCAGAAGTAATTTTAATCGAACTGAAAAACTTTTAACAGAGACGCTAGGTGCACTTGGAACAGATGAGGTAGTTCCTATCCTTACTCAAATCTCAAGAGATCCCTTTGTTAAGCTTGGTATTCGAAATCGAGCATTAGAAATTCTTGGGAAGAAAGACCCATCTCAAGTTGCAGGTGCTTTTGCAGAGCTTCTAGGAGATCCAGAAACGAATCTTGAGGTTAGAGATTTTGCTCTAAATACAATGAGAGGTGTTAAAGAAGAAAGTTTAGTTTTGGCTTTATTGCAAACTTATAGGACTGGTAAAGATCAATATTATAATATTTTAAATACACTGCTCGAGGCTCTAGGTGAATTTGATGACCCTGAGATTAGAAAAGCAGTAATTGAAATTGCAATGAATGACGGCTATCCGCTTGAGATTAGAATAAAAGCAATTGAAAAGCTAGCAGATATTAGCGATGAGTCGGTAGTTCCATCATTATTACCAATTCTTTCTGACTACAATCAGTACAAACTACATCCAGCTGTTATTCAAACGGTTAAGAATCTTGGTGCCTATGAAAGCTTTGAGCAAGAAATCCATAGAAGAACCTTTGAAGCGCATAAACAAGGTACTCTTGTAGATGAATAAATTTTTTTATTTAATCCTAATTTTTATTTCTGTTCTTTTTAGCCAAGAAATAGATTCGTTGGGTGCCATGAATGGTGATTCTCTAACGATTCAAACTTTAGATCCTGATAGCATCGCAAACGATACAATTAAAAATTTTCCGTCAACGGGCAATGTTTCAGTCGCTGATTCAGTTGATACTCTTGAAAAATCAGATACTACAAAAATAGTAGCCCCCCTCCCTCCAATAAGAGATCCTCAAAAAAGAGTTGTTGAACGACTAGATACTGGAGAGTCATTTTTTGAAATAAAATCGAGTATCGATGTACTTCGCGAACAAGTTGATTCACTTAAGAAGATTATTTCGGTTTATGAAGAAGGAAGAGGTGCGATTCCAAATATAGATGAAGATTTATTAAATCTGATCAAAATACCTCAGCTAAGACATAGAATTGAATTACAAAATGGAACGGTGGTAAATGGAGAAATCATTGAGGAGGACGACCTAGGTATTATTGTTCAAACCAGCATAGGTCAACTCGCCATTGAAAAGGATAGAATAATCGATATAAATGAGGATCTTCCACCTTTGGCCAAAGTTGAGCTTTTAAGCGAGCCATTAGTTGATGTGTATATTGATAGAGAGGAAATAAGAGGAACTGTAAAAAATATTGGATCAAAAAGAGCCGATTTTGTTAGAGTTATCGCTAACCTTTGGTCGCCAACAACACAACTAATCTATCAAGATTCAGTTTTTATCTCTGCTCAAAGCGCTAAATTTTTTACAGGAATAAAATCTGGAACTTCCCTAGAACCAGGATCTACTAGCGAATTCAAAATAGTTATTTCTACTTCTGAAACAATAGATGAAGTATCGTACAGAACCTTTGAAGTAAGATGGGAAAGCTTTAAATAAATTAGACTAGTTGCGTTTGATAGATGTCGTGAATTCGGATCAAACCAACACAAGTCCTGTCACTGTTTAAAACAGGTAATACAGAAATCTGCGAATTCCTATCCTCCATCAGAACTATTACCTCAGAAATAGGAGAATCCATATTTATAGATATAGGATTTTTCGACATTATATCTTTCGCTGTGCAACTATCAATATCAATATTTTGAGCCAGCAATCTACGAAGATCACCTTCAGTAACAATTCCGCTTAACTCATTCTTGGCATTTAAAACTAAGGCTGCGCCTTGCGGACATTCAGTCATTTTAATAACAACATTTCTCAGATCACTATCAATACTTACTACTGCAACCTTTTCAATGGGCTGCATAATATCACTCACTTTAAGCTTGAGGCGTCTTCCTAAATCTCCAGCTGGATGAAGTTTTGCAAAATCTTCTCTTTTGAAATCTTTATTGCTCATCAAAACCGCTGCAAGAGCATCACCAATTGCAAGAGTTAATGTGGTGGAGGCGGTAGGAACAATTCCTAGAGGATCAACTTCTTTTGATACTGAGGCATCTAAAACAATGTCCATTTCATTGCAAAGTACAGAATTCATATTTCCAAGTATTCCAATCAAAGGGGAATTAAATTCTTTCAAAATAGGAATAAGTCTAACGATCTCATCAGTTGCTCCACTTTTTGATATGAGAATAGTGGGGTCACCCGGGGCATAAATTCCTAAATCACCATGAACGGCTTCAGCGGGGTGAAGAAAGACAGCTTTATTGCCAATACTACATAGCGTTGAGGCAATTTTTTGTGCAATGAGTCCTGATTTACCCATCCCACTTATAACTATTTTTCCAGGGTGGTCAGATATGATTTTACAGACGGCTTCCATCTTTTCTGAGATTCTATCTGCAGCGATAGCGAGCTGTTCAGCTTCACCAATAAGAACATTTTTAGCAACATTGCCCAAGCTTTTATTTGGCATTACGAATTTGATTCTTTCATAAGTTTAACCATGATCGCATTTTGTGCATGCATTCTGTTTTCTGCTTGATCAAAAACAATCGAATTTGAGGATTCTATAACCGCATCGGTAACTTCGCGACCTCTTTCAGCTGGAAGGCAATGCATAAAGAGGGTTTCTTTGTTAGTCATATTCATCATTTTAGAATTAACTTGAAAGTTGGAAAATATTTTTTCTCTTGCCTCGGCTTCCTCTTTCTGACCCATTGATGCCCATACGTCTGTATAGATTACATCAGCACCTAAAACTCCATCAGAAACATTATCTGTAACTTTAATCGATGAAAGATTTGATTCCTGTGCAAGTTTCAATGTTGCTTTGTCGGGTTCAAAACCATTTGGACATAGACAAGTGAAATCAAGCGGGATGGTTGAAGCTAGCTTTAACCAAGAATTGACTATATTGTTGCCATCACCCACGTAAACGACCTTGCAGTTATCCAAATTACCACGATGTTCATAAATTGTTAGAATATCAGCCATTATTTGGCATGGGTGATTATAATCTGTAAGACCATTAATTACAGGAATAGAAGAAGTTTCAGCAAGCTCAATCATGTGTTGGTGATCAAAAAGTCTCGCCATAATCATATCATTGTATCTGCTTAAAACTCTAGCTATATCCTTAACAGCTTCCCTTTTTCCAATACCGATATCGTTCGGACCTAAGTATAAAGCATGACCTCCTAAGCGAAAGAAACCAGTCTCAAAAGACACTCTAGTTCGAGCTGATGGCTTTGCAAAAATCATTGCAAGAGACTTCCCTTCAAAAGGCTTGAAGACTTCACCGCGATGAAGTCTGTTTTTTATTTCCACTGATGTATCTAAAAAATCATGAATTTCGCTTAATTTATAATCAGTAATATGAATGAAGTCTCTTTTCATTCTATTTATTTACCATCTAAGAGCAGTTTAAACAGTTTGGAGTCAGAAGGTAAAACAAGGGTAGTTTTGTCATCTACAACCTTCTTATAGGTATCAAGTGTTCTTACAAATTCATAAAACTTAGGATCAGATGAGTAGGATCTAGCATAAACCTGGACGGCTTTCGCGTCACCTTCACCTCGTATTCTTTCAGCTTCTTTATAGGCGTCAGCTAAAATAATAGTTTTATCTCTATCTGTAGCTGCTCTTATTTTTTGCGCTTCTTCTTCACCTTCCGATCTAAACTTATTTGCCTGTCTCTTTCTCTCGGCTTCCATACGAGCATAGATAGATGCTTCATTCTCTGCTGGGAGATCAACTCTTCTGATTCTAACATCTACAACGGAGATACCGTAGTCAAGTGTAGCAGAGTTACTTTCTCTAGTAATAACATCCATAATCTCCTCACGATTTTCTGTAATTATTTCAACCATATCATGAGTACCAAGCTCTCTTCTGAGCTCAGAGTATACAATATCATCCATTCTACTTTTTGCTGTTGGGATTGCTTGTACAGTTTTTAAAAACTGAAGGGGGTCAACAATTTTCCAACGAACATAATTATCAACAATTAGAGATTTTTTGTCTTTGCTTAAAATCTCTTCAGGTGGAGAATCGTATTCGAGCAACCTATCATCAAAAGTGATTTTCTCCTGAATGGGGAACGGAAGTTTAAAATTTAATCCTGGTTTAGTTACTGTTTTTACAGGTTTTCCCAATTGAAGAATGACGACTTGTTCGGTTTCATCAACAATAAATATTGAACTAAATCCTACCAATGCTATAACTGGTAGTAACAATGACAATGCTTTTTTCATCTTTAGTTTCCTTCCTTGGCTTTTAGGTTAAGAAGGTTAATTAAGTTGCTTCCTTCCTTACCATCAGGCACAATAATTTTTTCGCGGTTTGAAAGAATTTCTTCAGCAGTTTCCAAAAACATTCGAGTTTCAGTCACTTCTTTTGACTTTCGATATTCTTTCAAGACAGCGTTGAATTTAGAAACATCTCCTTCTGCCCTAGCAATTCTAGCTTCTTTATACCCTTCAGCTTCACGTATTTGAGCTTGTGCCTCTCCTCGAGCCTTAGGAATTACGTCATTACGATAACCCTCGGCTTGATTTATCATCCTGTTCTTATCTTCTTTTGCTGATGCAACGTCTTTAAATGCAGCAATGACCTGTTCAGGGGGGCTAACGTCTTGAAGCTGAACCGCAACCACAAGAATACCTGTGTTATATTTATCAAGAATGGCTTGAATAAGCTCTTTGGCTTCTTCTTGAATCATAAACTTTCCCGAGGTCAGCGCTTCATCAATATTATTTTTACCAATCACTGTTCTTAGCGAAGCTTCTCCAGCCTGTCGAACTGTTAGCTCTGGCTCAATGAAATTAAATGTGTACGCAACAGGATCCTTAATCCTATATTGAACGATCATTTCGGCATCAACAATGTTTTCATCTCCAGTCAGCATAAGGCTTTCTCGAGCAATAGTTTGATACTGATTTTTGCCTACTGTTCTAAAACCGATCTCAATTCTTTTAACTTCTGTAACTTTTGGCGTGCTTACTTTTTCTATCGGGTAAGGAAAATGGTAATTTAGTCCAGATTGAGCGGCGCGGGAATATTTTCCCAAAGTTTGCACAACGCCAACCTCATCAGGTCCTACAACATAAATTCCTGTCAAAAGCCACAATACAAGAAAAATTCCAATCAATGGAAAGACTCCAAGGCTTAACTTAGGAATTTTTATTTCCTGGTCTCCTATAATTATTCTTTTATATGCCATAACTTACCTTTCTAATTTGTTATTTGACGCCGCTGACGCGCCGAAGGAAATTTTAACTCCTCACGATACTTCGTCACAGTTCTTCTGGCTATTGGGTAGCCTTTTAATTTTAATTCATCTGCAAGATTTGCATCGGTTAGGGGTTTTTGTTTAACCTCTGTTTTAATCAATTGTTTCAATAAATCTTTAATTACTTTTGTGCTAACATCTTCTCCACCATCCGAACCATAGCTTTTAGTAAAAAAGGATTTCAGTTCAAATAATCCAAATGGCGTATCAACATATTTGTTTCTAGTTGATCTGCTAATAGTTGATATGTCCATGTTTAATTTATCAGCTATATCTTTTAATTTCATCGGTTTTAATGAAGAAATATCCCCATTAAAAAAATTAGGCTGATATTTAATTATTTCATTCATTACTGAAGTTAGTGTCTTATGTCTTTGCTCAATAGCCTTGATTAACCAATTAGCAGAGTCAAATTTTTGATTTAAAAATAATTTGGTGTCCTTTGAAATGGTATTTTTGCCCATCATATCTAAGTAGTCTCTGTTAATTGATAAATCTGTTATCCATGAATCGTTTATAGTAATCTTCCATTCATTCTTTTCAAAAGAAATAATCAAATCAGGAATTATTGCGTCATTACTATTCTTGATCTTTCCTTCCCCAGGGTAGGGATTCAATTTTTTAATATCGGCTATTATATTTTCTAATTCTTTATTTTTCAGCCCAAGGGCATTGACAATTGGCTTATAATTGTGATTTACAAATTTATCAAAATGAAGCTCAATGACCTTACGATGATTTTCTTGATTTTTTTTATTCAGTTGAAGCAAGAGGCATTCTTGCAGATTGCGTGCACCAATTCCAGGTGGATTTAATTTTTGGACTTTAAATAAAACTTTTTCCGCATCATTCTCAGTTACGTTAAAACGATCTGCTATAAGAATGATATCGAGTGATAAGTATCCATTTTCGTCAAGATTCCATACAATTTCCTCAGCGATATCTCTTTCCTTTTCACTAAGATTAAATTCGCTTAATTGATTAGAGAGGTTTTGAAGAAAATCTAACTGCTCCTCAATAGGGATATCCTCATTGATTTTTTGATTGCTGTAAATATTGGCAGGTTCAAATTCATCGGGATCATCTTCATAGTCAACCTCGCTAATCAAATCTTCATTCTGATCATCTTCATTAGAATCGACTGACTCAAGAAGTGGATTACTCTCTAGCTCATCTAAAACTTTTTGTTCAAGTGTATTTGAGTTTAGCTGCAGAACTAAAGTTTGTAGGATTTGCTGGGGAGAGAGAGATTGGCTTTGAGTTTGTTTCTGTTTAAGCTGTGACATTTATAAAGAAAAACTTTCTCCAAGATAAAGCCTTCTAGCCTCTTCATCGTTTGCAAGAAACTCTGAGGTTCCAGATTTTAAAATTTTTCCATCAAAGAGAAGGTAAGACCTATCGGTGATTGAGAGAGTTTCTCTAACATTATGATCTGTAATTAAAACTCCGATGTTCTTCTCTTTTAATGAACTTACTATCGATTGAATGTCCTCTACCGCGATTGGGTCAACGCCTGCGAAGGGCTCATCAAGCAAAATAAAATCAGGATCAAGAGCGAGCGTTCGAGCAATTTCAACTCTTCTTCTTTCTCCTCCGGAAAGGTTTCCACCAAAACTGCTTCTTATATGATTGATAGAAAGATCAGATAGCAATTCGTCTATTTTATGCTGTTGCTCAGCTTTTGATAATTGACTCATTTCAAGCACAAGTCTCAAATTATCTTCAACGGATAGTTTTCTAAAAATTGATTCATCCTGGGGTAGGTAACCAATGCCGTATCTACTTCTTTGGTACATGGCCTTTTTAGTTATATCTGATTCATCTAAAAAAATACTTCCTTGAGTGGGCTTGATCATTCCAGTAATCATATAAAATGTTGTTGTTTTTCCAGCTCCATTAGGACCCAAAAGGCCAACGATTTCACCCTTATTGACTTCGAGATCTGCTTCTCTAACAGCCCAAAAATCACCGTATTTTTTGCACAATTTTTTTGCACTTAATTTTTTGTGATTGTTTTTCATATTATTCTTCACCAAAAACACCAGTAGGTTTTAAGATCTCCCAGTTATTTAATTCCAAATCAGACTTAAAACCAACTCCGTACAATGTGTCGCTTTGTTCAGTAATAAAAATGACGCTATCATCAGTAAAGATTTTTTCATCAACATTATTCCACGATAAAGTATCGGTAAAAAGGGTTACTCCACTATCCGAAACCACGATCACATTACCCATTGCAATCAAAAAATCTTTAGCTTCATCTATTTCAGCAATATCAGATTTAAGGTTGCTAGTATAAATTTCCTGATTATTATAAAAATCTGCATCGACATTTTGATCCAATAAAATATACTGTCTTTGTTGATACTTTTCAAGATGGCCAGATTTAATTACAGCTCTTTTTGCGCCTTTGTTGGTAAGTGTGATTGTAGCATTCCAGCTTTCAGCATCAGGAAGACCTTCTCTAGTTTCACCTATTTTTTTTTCTTCAGTACTGCTGCATCCTAAAATTAAAAAAGCAAAGAAGGTATATCTATACACTAAGGACTCAGAACTTTATTTCTTAGATCTTCAATGACTTCTTCTAGTCGCCCTTGTTTCGCAAGTATCCATTCTACAGCTTCTCGAAATGCACCTTCCCCACCTGAGGCTTTTGTGACATGAACAGCAGCATTTTTGCAAGGAACTGATGCGTTCTGAGTTGCGATTGGAACGCCAACTTTCTGCATAACAGGAATGTCTATTAGATCGTCTCCAACATAAGCAATTTCGCTATCAGTTAAATCATATTTAAGCTTTAATTCTTCATAGGGTGGAATTTTATTTAAAGTTCCATTATACACATCATCAATTCTAAGCTCAGACGCCCTAAGAGCTGTAGCGTTAGACTTTCTACCAGATATTAAAGCAAGCTTAATACCAGACTGTCTCAGCAATGCTACTCCAGCGCCATCGTTAACATTAAATTTTTTAAGCTCTGAATTTTCAATACCAACATAAATTGAGCCATCTGTCCAAACTCCATCAACATCTGAAATGATCATTTTTATTTTTTTTATATCATATTCCATCAATTAACAGCCTCATGAATACTAATAAGTAATTGCAAAATTCCTTTTAGGTCCTTAAGTGGCCATTGAGTAGATGCGTCTGATTTTGCATTTGGCGGGTCATTATGTACCTCCATAAAGATTCCATCACAACCAGCGGCAACTGCTGATTTAGCTAGCGTAGGAATCATATCTCTTTGCCCACCAGTAACTTGCTGATCGCCTGGAATTTGAGCAGAATGTGTTGCGTCAAAGACTACAGGGTACCCCGTTGATTTCATTGTAGGTATTGAAGTCATGTCCGAGACTAAGCTGTACCCAAAAGAAGTGCCTCTTTCTGTAAGTAGAATGTTTTCATTTCCAGTCGAAGAAATTTTTTCAGCTGCGTGTTTCATTTTTCCTGGTGCT
>CEPW01003679.1_pt1 | contig 21915 bp, 10 predicted proteins | sample 356211 | NCBI WGS metagenome assembly CEPW01 (sample SAMEA2620021, study PRJEB7988) | marine metagenome | biome: marine biome (ENVO:00000447); feature: deep chlorophyll maximum layer (ENVO:xxxxxxxx); material: "saline water (ENVO:00002010), including plankton (ENVO:xxxxxxxx)" | depth 25 m
TCTGTTCTTTTCTTTTCGCGCGCGGTCGTACCAGTTTTTCTACCCTCTATTCGAGAACGAGGAGGAAGAGGTACCGGCAAAATGCCCGCTGCGGAGAAGCAGAGATAGGTATCTGAACCTCGAGAGAATGAAAAGGAAAGGATACAACAAAAGAAAGAAAGAGGAAGAGTGGAAGGAAGTGGGCACTGGCAAGGTAATATAAGAAGGTGTAAAAGAGTACACGATTTTTCTTAAAAAGCATTCGTAGGTGTTCAAATCAGAAGCGGACATCGACGCGTACCTGACTGCGCGCTTTTTGAACGATAATAAGAACACAGGAGACGTGTGCTTAGCAGAGTATTGCAACGTTTTACAGTGCGACAAGTATTACGAGTCGTTGTCGTCGGAGGCAGCGTCGTCTACCAGAGAGAAAGACTACGTCGCAAAGGCGAGAGGCGCGCATACAACGGCGCACTGCTACGCGTTGGCGAAAACGTGCTTTCCCGAACGAACGGGGAATGCGATGCAAGAAAAGAACGCGCGGCGTTTCGAGAGCGTGTTCTGTGATACATTCATAGGCTTGCACCAAGATGGACGGAACGCGTTTGCGCACATACGCAAACAAGAATACCGGTATCCCGGTCAACAACAACGACAACAACGCGTCGGCAAGAGTTCATCAAACTCTTCTTTTCTTATCGTATCCTCCCTTTTCATATTCCTTGGCTTCATATTTTATCTCCTCTTTATGCTCAACAACCATCGCGCGTGCGGGTCGGATTTGCAAGCGAGAAGGGGACGACCAACCGCATCAAAGAAAAAGAGTTCACTCAAATATATCGCGTTTGATTTTTTACACCGCACGTTAGTTTTGTCTGGTTTTAAGCCGAAGAAAAAGCAGTATTGAAATGGAATAGTTGTAGGTGTAGCTCGTCGTCTTTGCGACACATTTTAATTATAGGACAACAAACGAAAATGCTTTGAAAGACTTTTTTAACAATAATAACGCGATGAGCGCTCCATCCTCACCCGGTGGTGGCGATGATCACGCGGGCAATTCAATCGCGGAAGCGATGATTCGACGATACACGTCCGCGTGTTTGGAATTGTCGTCGTCGACTTCAAATTTTGCGTCTTCGGAGACGTCTTCGAATTCGTTGTTTCTAATGCATGGCGCCGAAAGTGATGCTAAGCCTAATGCAACTATGAGTAGTAGCGCTACATCTGCTTCGTCTTCACAAATGGAGAATATTCGTCGCAAATATGGGAGTTTATTGGACGCATTGGCGGCAATAGCGCCGACGCATGCGATAGTTTTAGTCGAAAACTTAGCCAATTGGGAAAAAGGTGTGACAGAGGATACGAACACAGGTGAACCAAATACTAATAATGTAAGAGAACAGCAAAAGGAGAAGGCTTTGTGTGCGCTGTGGCTGGCGATCGAAGTAATATTGAATGCAGTTATCGAAAACAGGGAAGGGACGCTATCGGATAAAACGACGAGCACAACGGAGGCAGCCACAACGAATAAAATTTTAGTCAAGTTTCTCGCGCCGCTCGCGCTTGGTCATTTGTGCGAACGCGCTAAGCATTATTTAGCTCCAGAGAGAAAACTTTGGATGAAAGAAGACCTTTTGAGAGCGAGTATAGAAAAAACTATAGATGAGCATCTAGCTGAAGCGAGAGGGGATGATGGAGAAAGAGATGGTATTTCATTAGACGTAACGGTAAGGAAAAAATCGAGAGCGAAAGATCTTATGATGCAGGATGAAAGGGTAAGGGGTGGCTCGAATGTGAAAGATTTTCTGATGCGTACTCCTTCGAAGGATAAAGATAGGTTATCTTCGTACTCGCCTGACAAGATGACACCATTCGGATCGAATTCTTCTTCGTCCGGCTCATTCATGTTCCAAGAACACGGATCGGCGAAGAAACCCGATGAAGAGAATAACCAGGAGGCTGTAATGCAGATATTTCGCGAAGAAGACGATATTGGACTCGCAATATCTCGAGTAGTCGCTTTGTTATTCTCAATATCCTTCGATGAAGCGCTCGAATATTTCGTGGATTCGCTGAAAAAACGGCTGACAGAAAATCAAAGAGCAGAAGCAAACTGGATCCTGTTTGCCATTTCCGGCACAAAACTTAGCTTATTAGTTCACGCTGAAGAACATGATTTTGGGGTGAATAGGGGACACGACGCGCAGAATATCCAGAATGTGGTAAAATTTTTGAAAGTGTTTAATCCAACAGAATGGATACCTCCATCGAGAGCGAAACCGAGCAACTTCCGTCACGGATTATGCGTGCTGCTCTCGAAGTGTATTGATATTCGAGCGCTCCATACGAGTGGCACGGCGGACTCAAATTTCGAAATCCCGCTAGAGTGGACAAAAACGTGTATTCAAGCTAGAGTATTCATCATGGAGTGGGTAAAGACGAACGAAAAGCATTTAGAAGATGCGACGCCTTTGCTTGCTACACTTTTTGCATGGGAACTTGCGGGAACTTTACAGGAAGATAATGCCATCGCAGTAGTGGATAACTCTGGGAAACATATGGATCTGATAGGATTTTGTAAAGGCGTGAGCAAACGCGCGAAGAAGTTCAAAGGAAAATCAGCCGAAGCCGCCGATGTAGCTCGTCGATTTTTTCGAGTTGCTAATCGGCGGCTAAATGGAAGTAACTCGAACGACAGAGTAATTACAGACATCGTATTTGGCGTCTTGGAAGCTGGTATGGACGCGCTTGCGTCACTACAGACCAAGGATTTTGTAACTTACACCACGTTCGCACCCGACGAAGAGCAGTCATCACATGTTCGTTTCATGAGCACAATCGCACTTTCAGCTGCGTATGCCGTCGACAAAACACGAGCTATTAACATTGCTTTGAGAATGCTATCTAAAACAGAGCCGTCGGATGCTATCGCCGTTGCTGTAAATTTTTGCGCGAGTATTCAGCTTAATAGGAAAGCATCGTTCGATGCTATTGAACTCGTGGAGCAATTACAAAGAGTAGTAGCTCGTGCGATGGAAATCAATCAGTCCATGTATTCGGATTCTGGGTATACGGTCTCTCGTAGCCTTGGTAATGAACAGTTGAATCTGATTCGAGGTAGCTATCCCACTCTAGCAGCTGTTTTGCGATGCATCCCGGAAGTCGAGGTACCGAATGTAGATCCGATAAATTTCGTTCCGCACTTCATCACACACACAAATTCTGAAATTCGAATAGCTGCTGGTGGTGCGCTGAGTAGACTTATGTTATTCAGTGGAGAAGATGGTACCTTACCCTCTACAGATGCATGTAACAGATTAATCCAGGCAGCAAGCTCGAGTTTGATAAATTTGAGAGATACATCTGATCACTCGTTAAGAGAGTCCGCGACGAAGGCTCTCACAATCGCTCTCAAGCGACGTCGTATAGCACTTAATCGTGATAAGAATGAAACTGACGCAACCCCCCATGGGCATTTGGGTAATGGTGAAATCATAGATTCAACGAGACCGGAAGCTGCAGGTTTAATTTTACTCTGTGATCCAGTCGCATCAGTTCGTCTGGCAGCTTTATCGCTTCTTCGGGAAGTTTCTCATTTACAATCGATGGATAAGAGGTATAGGTCGGGGCAAAATAGTGGGAGCAAAAGAAATTCACCACGTAAATTCACCACTTCATCTCCTCATAAGCTCAGGAGCATTGACACAGTAAATCATGGTACTTTGAGACAATCTGTAATGAGCGTCATCGACGACTGTCGCTTTCGCATATATGAGGAAGCGACTTCTGCTTTTAATAATGAATCAGGTAAACAATTACCTATTGGACGCGCTGCTAAGTTACACCACTCTGTTACCGCTGAGGAGATTCTTGGGAACGAAGCGCTTCGAAGTAACGCATTGTGTGCATCGATTGGCGTATTAGCAAGATCTGTGACCAAACCGTGCAAAGCTGCTTCAGACACGGCTAGAGCGCAGGCGTTGCAGCGAGTGCAAGCTATTATGGTTCTGGAAGGAAAAGGTGTGATGATGCAAGCTCCTAAAGAACAAGGCTCATACATCTTTGAGTTATGGCGAAACTATGTGTGTTTTGTATCCTCGGCAACTGATAAGGATGACCTCGAAATATGTAACTCTAAGAAAGACGCAAGTTCCGATGAAAGTGAATCTGGTCCTAAACTCGTAACTATAGGATCTCGTGGTTCACTTCAGACGCTCTTTAAGTTGGCAATTCCATCTATTTTCACAGGGAAAGGTGGTCAACCGGAAGCAATTTTGAACGTTTTGGAAGGAGTGCCCTGTTTTGTGATACCGAAGCTATTAGATGCTTGCTCGGATATGTTGAAATCGATTCCAAGACTTCAGATGATAAACTCAAACGTTTCATCTTTTGTTTCAAATACAAACGATTCGAGCACGGTGGATGCTACGAGTATCATGATCTCAGGGGGTAATGTGATGAGTAGTCAGTCCAATATGAATTCTGTCACTTCCGTCCTGTCTGCATGGGTGATGCTGGCAAAACTTTACAAGTCACTTGTTTTACGAAACTCGTCTTTTATCGAATCCGTGACAAATGATATTGATACAAGACGCACTGTGTGCGAAAATATTGGAAAGTTTGTGGAGGAAGCAACTTTCATCGCAATAGCTGCGGCAAGATCAGCATCAGGTGGGAAGGATAATGACATGAAGCCACTTGTAGAAGAGTTGAAACGTTCTGTCGCATTCATCATATCCCGAACTGTCGAAGACATACAAATGCACTGTAGTTCTGTGCTACAACAACAAGCGCGAATGAAGCTATGGATCAATATCTCGGGATGGATAGAAGAAGCTCGCGCTGAAACCCATAATCTTGCGGAAATAAGAAATTTTCAAGACGCGTTGGCATCGATTCTAGGTTCTCCTGCTTTTGACGAATCTATGCTAAGAGAAGATAGTGTGGTTTTTGATTGGATTGACTCTTTGATTTTGAGTAGTGATGATGAGTCAGAACGGATTTCGCTCAAAGCAATAATAGGTTTCTGCTCGCATAATCCCCAATTGTTACAGATAGCCATCGAGAAAAGTTACTCTACGACTGTGAGTATTTCGAGGATTTATTTTTCCGCACTTGCGAACATTACATCGGATGTGTTCAATGTTACTGTCGAGAATAGAGCAGCGATTATTAGATTCATGGTGCCAGCACGTCTAGTGACGTTATCATACTTCAACCTAATCAGCCTCGATGCTCGAAATAGGGAGAATGCGTCAAAGCTCATCAAAGCCATCTTTATTTTATCGAAGAATACCCAGGATGGTAAAGACAAAGATGCCAGCACTTTTGACGACGTGAATGCCAATGCGCTTGCAGGCTTGTTCCTCCAAGATTCATCATCTCAGCTTGACCTTCCGGAAGTGCACTACAATCTCTTGCAAAATGCTTCAAAGATAATGGTTCTAACCAGGGACGCTCCAAAGTTGGCACCTGAATTACTCATAGAAACATTTTCACGATGCTGCTCTCTCATGAGCGATGAGTATAGCAGTAGCTACAATGATATGCAACTGAAAAATACCATCCACCAAGTTTTAATAGCACTTGAACCATGGGTTCAGTCTATAAAACTCGAAGAGCTCACGAAAGGGGGGAAACGCCAAGTCTGCAACCGCATTCTACTTGAATTCTATGATATCACGAGCATTTTGAGCGTAAAGTTTGGAGCAGATATTGAATCTCTCTGGGGTTGCTTAGTAATGAAGAACTCTCAAGTTCTGGCACCCCGGAATCTCGAAATCGCTCTGGACTTCTTGCTTTTTCACGGCGTAAAGATGGAAAATGCAAAGATCTCCAATATGATTTCTGGAGATATAACGAAGAGCGAAAAAAGTGAGCTGATAAAATCTTTTGAAAGCAAACTTTTTCTCGTTCCAAAACGAATAGGTTTGTATTTAGCGCGAGTTGCGCCCCAGGAATGTATTGATAGATTGGTTCGGGCCGTTTCCTTTCGCGCTTTAGAACCAGAGAGCGAAATTTACTCGAACGCAGACGATTTGTACCACTCCTATATTGAAGAACCAGATTTGGCAATAATTCTTCTCGCTGAAATAGCTACTGAACACGACGAGTATTTTCGTTCCCAGTTGATTGTACTCGTTCACGCTGTTGTAGCTACGTTAGCAACTTCGAGGAATGCTTTATTATGTGCATATTGTCAGATGCTTTTGGCGAATTTATTGCACAAGCTTGCCGAGCAACCTCTCGTCAGACGCGTGGGAAAGTACGAGAATGATGATGAAATTCTCCTAAAAACGCCAATCGGCGGTCCGGATCGGCGCGCTCTACTCATAATTCGAAAACTGAGAAAACTCCTCGCAAGTCGAGGACTTGAGGCCGGGAGTTATTTGAATGAATCGAATTTGGATCTCTTTTGTCATCGCTTTCCAGACTGCGTGGTATTTGAGTCTTTGCCGAGGGAAAGATGGGTGAGTGAGGCTTTGCGTTGGGCATCGAAGGCGAGATCATTCACTTTAGCATTGACCTCGATGGATATCCTCGGTTCCTTGCGTCATCCTCTCGGTAATGAAGAATTTAGAACGTTCCTGGGAATCATGTGTACCTCAGCGGCTATGTCCGAAGGTAAATTATTGTCTGGATCGATGATCCCGCCACATTCCCCGTCATCTTCTCACCGAGAGTCTGAGGACGGAGCGCTTAGCCATCGTATGCAACTCGGCATGAGATTCACATTCTCAATACTCGTTGCCTTGAGGAAGTCACCGTTTGTTTACGTTCGCATAGCACCTCAGACGTTTTGGTTTGGCGTTGCATGTTTGCGCTCCACCAATGAACAAATCTATGAAGCTGCCCTGCGATTGGTAAGTGTTTCTCTGATGTCTGCACCACTGAATACGTTCGGTTCTTCGGCGTCTTTTTCAACCTACGCTGCGTCTGCACCGCTGCCGTTGCGAACTCGCTATGCTGACTCAAACGTTGTTGGAAAAGGCGTCGCTTACCAGGCGAAGCCTGCAATATCTCTTCAAGATGTTGTGCCTCTGCTTCTAAAAGGTATGCTAAAGAGTTCAGAAACGATGCGAAGATCAGCAGCGACTGCGTTGGCATCAATTGCTCCATACAGTGCGACCGAAATATGGGGCGGTAAAAAAACATTAGCGTGCGTGCTTTGTGGATTATTACCAATTTCCTTGTACGCATTCTATGAAAAAGATGGATGCTACGGTGACTATAGCAGAGATGGTACCAACGTCGAGGAAAAGCCAAAACTAAAAGGAAAAGAAAGTACTTTTGGCAAAAAGGAAGCCAGAATGGCGCTTCAGTTACTCGCCGAGGGCTGCCGAGTAGTTTCACCAGTTCTCGAGGACACCTTACACAGCATTATTGTCTCACACGATGCACTAGAGCAGAGTGGTGCCGACGAAAATAGGGACGAGTCTGATCGCCGCACAGGAGTACAAAAAAGTGTCGGGCGCGCTTTCCAAAAACCTTCAAACGCTTTTGGAAAATACAGGGATGGTAATGATGATGATGATGATGATGATGTCTTCTGTGATTTCAAGGATATGTATAGATTTTTGGACGAGTTTAGCATCTCAACACTAGAGCAGGCGTGTGAGCTCTTGGCACAACCTTTATTCGATGGATTTTTGGTCCCAAATGACTGCGCCGAGTGTGCGATTACTCTTTTAGGGGATATAGCAAACTCATCTGAACATCGCGGGAACGCAGAAGGAGCTCTGCATTTGCTCTGCGCGGCTGTGACGCATTCTCCGTCAGTTCGAGAGGATCCCTCTTTGTACGGAGAGACGGGGGTGTTTCACACCTTGGCTTTAGAAACGATGGAAAGACAACAAAACAGAAACGCCAATAAGAACAACACGGACGCGCAGGATGCGACGACGAGAAACGAAATCATCTCCGGCGGTAAGGAGGGCTTAAACGAAAACTTAGCGATGAAAATGCTGAAGGGCATAGCAATGAACTATTCTGCAGCTTCAAAAATTCTAGAAATGAAGAAGGACGTCACCATCGATGAAGAAACTATGCCCATGTTCTGGGAAGGTAAATGTAGCTCAAAGTGGACGAAAGACGACCCCATTTCAGATTTGACCTGGGGGATCATGTTGAGCGCGAATTTTGATCCCGAACAAGCTTCTCTCCCGGCTTCTTTAGAATAATAGAAATGATAGAAGTAGAAGTAATAAACTAAAACGTTTGTGAATTTAGCAGCGCATGCGGTAGACAACAACATTTTCTATTTCATGAAACTAGGGGGCCACCTCGGTGGATCATATCCTCTCCCACCAAACGGATTACACCTTGCTATCCTCCACGCGGTCAATATAAACCCTTTCCCTGCCCCAAACTTTGTATATGCTTCAAATGCGTAATTCGAACATGACGGTATAAACCGACAGCTTTTCGGCATAAACGGCGACAGTTCTTTGCGGTAGAAATCTATAAGAGAGAGGGAGATTTTTACCAGGACATCGTTCTCTTCAGTCTTATTAGTAGTACTGGGGGTGTTCTTCTCCATTTCCTCTTCTTTCCTCTCTTCTTTGTCCTCTACTTCCTCTCTATCTTTCCTCTCATCCGCATTATCGTTCGTTGCAGAAGAAGAAGAAGAAGAAGAAGAAAAGAGAGCAACTCGGTTGTTGAAAACGCACCGACAGCACTCCAATTTCGTTGTTTTTTGTCGTCTCGTACTCCTCGCACTGTGGTGTCGGCAATACCTCGGAAGACGAACGCCAATCGTCTCTCCCTGCTTGTGTTCTCTCGCTCCTGCACCTCCCGGTGCGAGCCCTCTCCGACCGGTCACAGCAGTGGCGGCAGCAACAGCAGTGGCGGCGTTCATTTTTGTGTTGTGCCGACTTTTTTCATTTTTTCCCTTTTAGACTTAGAGGCGAAAAAAACAAATTATTCATATACTAGTATGCATACAAGTACGTTGGTACTACGTGAGTATCATCATAAATGTACAAATAAGCATGCGGCGGGTACTCGCACACAGAGTACTTTGTCAACTATGCTACTAAACTACGATCAATCGTTTCTGGAGACAGATCTATACTCCTCGTTGAAATGCGTGATGCACAAGTTGCTCGAATGCACGAACTCTTCCTCAGCGTCTGAGGTTCGTACATTTTCCTGCGCCAAATCTTCCACGCTGTAATTCACAATCGCTCTCGCGATTTCTCTCCCTTCTTCGTCCTCGACGATTATGCAATCTTGAACTTTAAAGCTTTTACCACTATTATCACCGACCAACACGTTTTTTACTAGCAACGGTTCACCCGATTTTATATCTTCCTCGCCTTCTTTGTTGACTCTGACGCGATCTTTCACTGGCACGGAAAGCATCCAGCGTTTCTTGCCTTTAGCGGCATCCATGGCGGCCAAAAATAAAGTGTATTCTTTCTTTTCATGGGGATTTATGCCATTTAAACCTAAAGCACACTCGACAACCTTCTTCATCTCCGTGCTTCTCCCGATGACTGTTTTACACCCAGCAGCGCTCGCAATTCTCGCCGCGGTAAGTTTGGTCACCATCCCACCGGTTCCTCCAGCGGACCCAGCGCCACTGGCCACGTCCACTTCACTCATCAACTTGTTTATATCATCCACTACTTGAATTCGTTTTGCATTTGGATCTTTCATTGGATTCGAGGAGTACAAACCATCCACGTCGGTGAATAAAAACAAATACTCCGCGGATATTAAGGAAGCGACGTGTGCGGATAATGTATCATTGTCCCCAAACCGTAACTCTTCGACCGCAACGGTATCGTTTTCATTCACAATCGGTACCACGTCGTAATCGAATAAGGAGGAAAACGTGTTCATCGCGCGATTATATTGCGATTTCTGCGATAAATTCTCCAGTGTTAGTAAAACTTGCGCCGTTTTTACTCCTAACGTTCCAAACATGTCTTCGTAATAGTGCATTAAATGCGCTTGACCAATCGCCGCTAACGCTTGTCTCTTTTGCAGCTCTTTCGGTTTTTCTTTGATTCCGAGTTGGAGCATCCCAGCTCCTACTGCTCCAGAAGTCACAATCGCGCACTGGAACTCGTTTGATTTCTGCAACTCCGTTATCTGTTCGCATATTTTGGCCAATTGGGAGAGGTGAACGACACCGGTATCCGCTTTGATTAACGAGGATGTGCCGACTTTCACGACGACGCGCGTTTTCTTTTTACCGGAGGTACTGGGTGTGTTCGTGCTTTCTTCCATCGCGTGCTCCAAATTCTCAGGTTCTCGACGCGATTATATCTATCTACCTACCTATCTCTGCCTTTTCTCAGCGCGTGCTTTGAGTGCGTCGAATGCCATATAAACTTTTTTTGAGTGTGATGAAATGTTTTGTATTATTATTAAAAATTCTTTGCCCTTTAAAAGCTCGTGTCGTTTTCCATTTTTTTTTGTACTTTAATTCTAAACCCTAAGAAAACACTGATTGGTGAAAAAGGAATGGAAAGACAAAGCGAATTGGCGCAGCGGAAGCGCGTTGGGCCCATAACCCAAAGGTCAGTTGATCGAAACAACTATTCGCTATCATTTTTTTTACACATCTATACTACTATCTGTTCTTTTTGCCTTTCCCTCGAATCAAGTCTTCGAACGCGACGCGTTTGGTCGCCGCAGAGTTTCCAGTCGTTAACAACTTTTGTGGAGGAACGTAAAAGTTCTTCTCCTTCTTCTTTTTTTTATTCTCTCCTTCTCCTTCTTCTTGTTCTTCTTCGATTTCATCATTTACCGTACAACTCACTTTGACTACGCACTGAACGAGACGAGTTTCAGGTCGGCAGTCCATCAACGCCGCAGAGTTCTTAATCAATGCTTCGTGTTGTCCTAGTTTACTCAATCGCATATCTTTCCAGTCCTCGTTGTGGCCATTTATTTTAAACTCGACCAGCTTTGCAACTTCTTCCTTCTCTAAACTAAACTCATCATCATCGTCGTCGTCGACAAGGAGGTCGTTTTTTTCATCGTTAGTCTTGTCCATCAACAACGATTCCTTCCCGAGCTGTCTCAACAATACGCGTTCTTCCACAGTTCCCAAACTCGCCAATCGATACACAAACACGGGTTTCTGTTGCCCGTCTCGCCACACTCTCGCCATGGCTTGCCTATCATCCGCAGGGTTCCAACTTGCATCCATTAAAATCAAGCAGTTTGCACCAATCAGGTTCAAACCAGCGCCACCGGCTAAGACGGAGAGTAACATGACATCTACGTTACCAGTGTTGAAATGTCGAACTATCTCGGAACGCGCATCTACCTTAACTTCTCCGTCCAACCGAGACGTCGTTAAACCTTCGCGTTTGCAGAGCTTATCGGCGTCATTTAATTGGTCTAGGAATCCGGAAACAATCACCACGCGTTGGTAACTGCCATTATTAACGCTTCTGTTTTTCTCGTTTATATTTTTCAAAGATTGTAAAAGCAAACGCAGAGCGGTTAATTTACCGCTACATTCTTCTTCTCCTTTTTCTTTTGCTGCATCGCGAATGGTATTCGAAAATATCTCATCAAGCACGCACGATCGATCGATGGCATCTAAACAGTGCTTGGCAGAATTTGCGCACTGTCTCAAAATTTTAATCGCGCTCAACGCGTTATTACTGTTTTTGTTTGCATTCTCTTTAAAATAGTTCGCACCAGCTTTGTAACATCTCTTTTGCTTTTCGGACATGTTGCACAACATCAAATATTCCGTTTTCGGCACCAAATACTCTTTTAACACGTCCTGTGCTTTCCTTCTCAATATTCTCTTTTTCGTCGCTTTCCTCAACTGAGCTTCCAACTCTTTCCCTCTCTTCTTTTCATCCCTATTCGCCTCACTTGCCCTCGCTTCCATAATTGGTCTCTCATACATTTCCTTAAACTCTTCCAACGAGTTCCATCCGAAAACCGTCTTGGCATTTGGTTGTACGACGTCCAAAATTGCCGCGAATTCCATCAAATTGTTCTGAATCGGTGTTCCCGTCATCAACACGCGGTGTTTCGCCTTTACCGCTTTCAACGCATCCACCGTTTGATTCGAACCGGACACGTTCTTCAATTTATGCGCCTCATCGCAACACAATAAATCCGGTCTGGCGTGATTCGGTATTTTCACGGCCATTCTTCTCAGAGTATCGTAAGAAGCTATCAAAATCGGAAACCTATCGAAAGATGATTGCATCTGTTTCTCTTCCACATTTTCATTCGTCTCGATCCATTTCTGAAACGCGCGTGCGACGTTCTCGGCGCCACCATCCGCAGTCACGCACTGAGCTCGAACGTTACCAATCCATTTCTTACTCTCATTTCCCCAATTGCCAACTAACGACGCCGGACAAGCGACTAGGATTCGTTTAAACGGTTTCTTCAACGTTGGAAACGGCGTCTGTTTCAACACCGTCCACGCGAGCGCGAGCACTTGCAAGGTCTTGCCCAATCCCATATCGTCCGCGAGTAACACACCGGAATTCTCTATTGTACTATTCGTCGCGCTATTACTACGAATACTTCTACTACTATCTTTACTATTATCGTTATAATCGTTCTCAAACCCATACAACGTCCGAAACATCCATCGAACGCCTTCCTTTTGGTGCTTTCGCAATTTCCTCGCAATATTTGGGTCCATAACGACCGCCACACACGGTACATTCGGGCACATCTTTCTCGCCTCTTCAGCAGTGACCAAAACTAACGCATTCGGCGCGGATGGGTCGTGTAACGGTTCGTAACATTTCGTCTCGTTATTCTTTTCATCACCATCGACGAGAACAGTCGGGGAAGAGAGAATTATTTCTCGGGGGGAGTCGTCCGCAACTGGAACGACACTCTTTGTCTTTCTAGGAGGAGTGGTCAACATCGACGCGATGACGACGGACCCACGGATACGCGCTTTATCGCTGCACTCGTCGTCGTCGTCGTCGTCGTCTTCTCAGACGTCTTTCCCTCTCTTTATATACTCGGGAAAGTATCGCCCAAAAGGAAAGGGGGATTTTTTCAAAAATGTAAATTAATAATGTCGCTTTTATTTTCAGTTTTCTTTCTTCTTCGCTTTTCCCTTTTTTGAGACAAAAGAGAAAAGATACAACAACAAAAACGACTCAAAGAAGAAGAAGAAGAAGAAGAACTAGGAATGACGGAGAAAAGTGGTGGCACGCTCGAGGTGAGAAGGCGATGATGATGCGTGCATCCTTCTCCGAACTGCTCGAGCGATTCGAGAAACGGACGAAATCTGTTCGCGAAAACGAACGCGCGTTACGATTTGCGACGAGAGTTTTGTGCGAAGAATGCGTCGAAATGACGAAGAAGAAGAAGGAAAAGGACGAGGAAGACGAGAACGCGGCATTGGTTCGATCGAGAGAGCAAAAAGCTCTCCTGAGAAGGTGTTTTTTACACGAGAGCAGAGTTGTGGTGGACGAAATATCTCGACGCGTGTGCGAACTGGTAGTTGAAAATGTCGTGGAGAAAGAGGTCGTTACGAGTGAGTTACTTGCAGCTTTGGAAGGGATGTCGGATGGGACGAAGGGAAGGTTTTTAGTAAGAGGTATCTACGATATATGCGTATTGAGCAGCACGAAAGGACAAAAAGACGATAGCAATAATTACATGCCTCTGTATCGAGCGATGAAATCCGGGGCAGCGAATGTCTTTTCCACTGTCTTGTATTACGCGACTTTGAAAGAAGATGACATCGAGCGGTTTGAGGGGTTGTTTTATCGATTGATTTTTGAAAGGAACGTGAGTGGCGCGATGACATCGACGTCGTCTTCTGTCTCTTCTTCATCGATTTCAGGATTAGCCAGAGTTGCGCTCGTAAGAGAAGGATCTTTTGCCGCGCTGGAGATATTGACGAAGTGTTTGCCTTGGTATAAATGTTCGAGTGCAATGGATGTCACGTGGGTGAGCGAAGCCATCGCGGATATCGCGGACTGGTGCGACATGAAAGAAAATGATAAGGAGGACGAAAGAGTAAACGCAATTATCGATAGAGCTAGCTGGGCTGCAATGGCACAACTTTACGATGCCGTGAAGAAAGGTGAGGACGTCGTCAATCTCTCTTTACACGTGAACCGAATTCTGCACATCTCGCAGCGTGATAATAAAACAAACACAATCGCTGCATGCGATTTGATCACGAATTGTGTCCAGAAACTCTCAATTGAGGACCAGTCTTGTATATTTGCATTAACGCAAACATGCGTTGGATCCTTTCCTAATATCCTTCGGATGCATTTGCTCGAACTTTCGGCGACACTTTCAGAAAATCACCTAGGCGGTGAGGCAGCGTATAACGCAGCAGAAGGAGGATCTTCTGCTGCTGCTGCTGCTGCATCTTTGGATGATATCTCTGCAATACATAATTATCCGTTGACAGGATGCTCTGTCTTACTCGCCCTTTGTCAAACGATAGAATTCAACCAAACGATGGCTTTGGAAACAAAAGAGAGTATTTTTGTGCACGCGTTGCGGGAAAACGAAGAGAACGATGATTTGTTAACATTTTCTTGCATGTTTTCACCTGTATCGCTTCGTGTGCGAGTTGCAGCTTTAGCTTCGATTCAAATGCGGTTTCGGAAAAGTCCCGAGCTCGCAATTTCAGGACTTCCAGTCGTATCTTTGGCGTTAGCCAGCATCGAAAAGAATTTTCTAGTTTCTCCGTCTGCAGAAGATGTAGCGCTCGCAACTTTGATAGGATTAAAAGCTACGGCGTCTTCAGCGTCGCATCCTCTGAGCGCCAACGCAGCTTTGCGAACGCTTCTACCTATTGTCGAACACATAGATAGCGATAAGGACGAGGAACGTGCTTTGGCATTAGACTTAGTTTTATTAGCGGAAGCGTGGATTTCTGCGCCTTCTAGTGGAAGTCAACTTTCGTTTCGTTTCCAGCAAGCTATCGAGCGCGCAATTGCGAGTCACATTTTCGAAGAAATATTAGCTGGAGCAAAAGCTATGCTTGAAGTTTCGAAAGCAGATCCATTTAGAGCAGCTGAAACGTTTGCAAACGCCATACAGACGTGCATTGAGCAGAAGAGACCATCATGTTGTCGAGCTATCGGACTAGAAACAATCGGGGTGTTATTTGAAGCGCAAGCTTTGGACTTTTATCCTGCGTTTAAAACAGTAACGAAAGAGATGCCAACTCGGCCAAAAGATTCGAATTTAGTCGCCAAGCGATGGTTGCGACTGTTAAAGTACGGAGTTGATGACGCAGATGTCGCACCAGAGGCCGGTTCTCTCGTCGTCAACGCTCTCATAGATTGTGCACTTGACGAATCGCAAACAACTGATGCCACGCTCAAAATTGAAGCTTGGAATTCGTTAGATGAATTCAACATCAAACAAATAAAGAATTTGCTCAATATTTACGATGAAAAAGACGGCGGTGAAAGCGAGGAAAGCAAAACGAGTTATCACGCTTTTATACGTCTCGTGAACGCATTCATTGACGAAGAAAATGAAGATGTTGTGAGAGCGGCTTCAAAGGTGATTGCGCAGATTGTTGAATTGGAATCTGAATACATTAGTAGACGTACTCGTGCGTCCCAAAAGCAGCAAATATCTCTTATCGGTAGCAGTTCTATTAATCAAGACGAAGAGAAAATTTTACATGAAATTTCCGATCCTTTCTTGTATAGACTCGCGATTGGAATGGCTAAGCGATTGCGAAAAAGCACGAAACAGAAGGACGATGAGATCATTTCACCTTTGCTTTTACTTTTACTCTTCGATGGCGATGCGTACGAGATGCAATTCCGAGAATTCGCGAGGAGAAATAAGTTTTCGTACACGTGGTGGAACGAGTACATCACCGAAAATACGATGATGCAGTTTTTGGAGCGATGGATGACTTCGTTAAGTAACGCGACTACAGACGACTCAAAAAGTAAAAACGAATATCTCGGCGCTGGATTTTTCTCGCGTATCGCAGGTGAGCTGCTACAATTGCCAGATGCCATAAAAACGACCCGCATTGCTACCAAAATTGTAAATGGGTTCAAACGCGATGCCGTGAGTACACGCGCGAGAGAGGAAATCGGTACCTTAGTCGCTAAATGTTTGCGTCTAGGATGCTCGGAACTCATTTTCCAACGCATTACTCACGATCAAGAAAACAGCAATGGCGCATTTTTCAATGATTTTAACGAACAACTTCCCGAAAATATCTTTGTTCAGTTAGCTAGTTTGATTGAAGCTGTCGGAGATGATGAACTCGCATCGAAGATGGTCACGAATTCAATCGAGTACTTGGAAGAGAAGGATGAAAAGGAAGAAGAATCGTCTTGGCGCCGTGCTCTTCTGTGTGCGCTTCCTATTCTTGCGAGAGTTTTGAGAGAAGGAAAGGATGATAATAATACTCTCATAATTCGAGCTATAAAAGCAAGTTTAAGCATTGCTTTAGTTGAAGAGGGACAGGCATCCTCCTTGGCTTCTCTAGGCGCTCTCGCGAGTCTCGGATTGGAGAGAGGTATCCCCTTGGAAAACGCACTTTGCGAGAAGATTGTTGTCATCCTGATTTCAAACGCTACAAATGCACGTCGACAATACAGCTATGAAGATAGATGCTCTGCTATACTTGGCGCAAGCGCGTTACTAGCTGGCTCGAGTTTGTCGTGGTGTTGGCTACCGCCTCCACCAAAACAGAGCGCTACTTGTAAATATTCTTCTTCTTCTTCTCTCGTAGATGATGCGAACTATTTCGTTCGCCCATTACTTTTTGGGAGAGGACAGGATTTGGCCAAGAAACTTCTCAAAGCTTTGGAAAGCATATCATCTTCTTCTGGCGGTGGTAAAAGTTGGGCAGTTGGCGAAATTGCATCGTTGGCGTTGGGATTCGCTTCTATTTCAGCGCGAACGCTCATACTCTCTGCAGGAGACGTCTCAAAACAACAAAAAAGCGGTGGCGTTGACGCCAATAATCTCGGCGCGTGTTCCTTGAAACTTCTCAATTCACTATTTGCCGTAGATGCGGAGTTTCGTAAGAAAGCAAACGCACTCGAGGCTCTTGCGGCGCTCGAGGCAAATATTCCGTTACCAAATGGTGATGGTCCTTACCAATCTCTGTTGCGCCGGTGTTACGGAGAGGAAGAGATGGTCGATGCTGTTGTGCGCTTCGCCTCATCTCGACCAGCGAAACACATCGGAGGGGAGATTGTGAATCGTGTCATTGCAGAATATGGAGGCACTCATACCACTATCAAAAATAATAACATGAATGTGCTCAGTGCTATCAGAGCGGCAGCGAAGAGTGAAGATGTGGATCTTCTCTACGCCGCGCTAGCGCTTCACGATCAATGTAAGAACGACTTTGAAACGTGTATATTGAAACACCTTTGGCTCGGTACTCTTGAAATCAGTATTGTGACAAGTTTTTCAGAGACTCTTCTCATTGAACTTCTAAGACGCACAAAGCTCGAAAAGGATTCTCTAAAACACGCGACGGAAGGAATGCGTCAGATTGCAGCGAAAATGGCGAGACACATTGAAAAAGGCTCGATGGTGAAATTTTCATCGATACTTCACCAAGGGTGCGAAGACGATGTCTTACCAGTCTTAGCTTCTAGGCTCGTCTTACTCGGCGTAGAAATAGTGCGTCTGGATGATCTTGTTTTACCGCTCATGCGTTGGAATACAAAACGGTTGCGTCGAGATGAGCTCTTACACTTTGCGCTCGACGTTCGTGAAGAAGAAGGGTTCTTCCAGAAACAGAAATTGGGCGCCAGACGCATCAAGAGTATTTTCGAATTCAAGAAACGGTTGATTGGTGACGCGTGTCACTTGATCAGAAGAATCAACGAGGATTGCAGTAGAAGTGGTGGAGAATCTGATGCTTGTTCGTGCTTGATGCTTCTGTGTTTGCGTTTTGGTCGTAAGACGAACAGAGGGTTCATCTATTCGCAAATCATTTCTTCTTCGTGGGACTCCCGAAAGAGATTTTTCCCTTTTGCCGTCTGCTCTGCGCTCGAAGACGACGAGAAGAAGAAAGACAAATTGTTCTTGTTCGACGCAAAAACAATCGTCGATTCTCTTGTCGTTCCAAGTGCGGTTGGTGAGAACCCAACGTGTGTGCGAGCTTTGCGTGAGATTATGGGTAAGTTTGATGTGAAAATCTCTCTGGTATCTTATGAATCGGTCGCCCGGCAAAACTTAAACAACAAAGAAAAATAGAAGTGCAGGTACAATAGTAATAACATAGAGAGAGTTGTAGAGTTCTATATAAATTTCTAAACTAAATCATCGCTAAATTCATACGCATCATGCGATCGTCTGGTTAAGTTCGAGGAGTCTGGCGCCTGATTTTGCGTTGGCACAGACGATAGATTTAACGATAGGTTTGAATAATACCTCCGATCAATAATCTCCTTAAAGAATGCGTCAAACGAGGAATGATCTACTCGCCCGTGTAAAGCCGAACACCTTAAACCTCTCGGTATTGGCCTCTTATCCAACGCTCCTCTTGGTACTCTAGGGTCTAAGAAGTAATCTATATTATTCCCGCCCGAGGCTTGGCGATGGTGATGATGATGCGAATTTCGAAACCCGAGCGTCGGCGAATTGCCTTGCGTGGAAACCAAATCGTTATAATCCTCGTCAATGATCCCCGCGTTGTTTCCACTGGTCGTCGTCGTTGGAAGTATTGGTTGTAATCGTAACCCAATTTTCTTCAAATACCCACCAAACGCCGTCTTCGCTTTCAATCCCGCCACGTCTCCTTTCCCAAGAACATACGCTTTATCGCTCTTATTCGACACCACCAAGCACGGCACCGGTAACCCTCCAAACCCATATATAACGTGCGGATCTCTCGTACTCGTCATCCACGGATTAGGTATTTGCGTATCTGGTGCCACAAACGTCCCTTGTTGTGCAATTTCTCTTGCCCACCTTTCCAACGTCAGCGCACTGTTTTTCTGCGAAGCGTCGTGAACTAAAATAACCGCATTTATGTCCCTAAAAAACGCCGCTCGGTCGTCTTTAAACTGGTCGTGACCACCGACGTCCCACAGTTCCACGAAATGCTCCGTTCGTGCGTGTTCGTGGAAAATCAATTTCACGTCCGTCGAGCATCCAATCGTGCGTTCCACGTTTTCCACTACTACGGAGAGATTGTGTTGGTGTTGTCTCATCGTTTTCGTCGCGGTCGATGTCGTCGTCGTCGTCGACGTTGACGGGGTCGTGGAACTCGTCGACACGTCCACGTCGTCTCTCACGTGTCTCAATAAAGTCGTCTTCCCGGAACCCGCGTTCCCGCATATCAGAACCCGCACTTTTCCTCGCTTCTCCGTCGCTTCCATCTTCGTGCTTCTCGCGTGACCGTTTGTCCAAAGAAAGATGTGACGATGTTTTTTTGTTGGTGGGTGAGTTGGAGTGCTTTTGTTTTTTTTTGTCTGGTCGGGCATCGATCGGGTGTTTTTTGGATTTTTTAATATCTTCTTCTTCTTCTTTCGACACCTCTTTTTTTGTGTTTTTTGTGTTGTTGTCGAAAAAAAAATCTCGAGAAGAATTTTTTGTTTGTGTAACACGCAAAACAACACGCCATTAGTGCATTGTAATAATTCGATTGAATTCTATATATCATTCGCGAAGAAGAGCAGTGACCCGCCAAAGTCGCGATGACCATCACGGCACGCACCACGAGCACCGCGGTCTCGTTCTCCCGCACCACCACCAGCGCGCGAGGCGCCGTGGTGCGTTCGAGGAGCGCAAAGGAGGAGAGGAGGAAGAAGGGGATCTTTTTTAAAAGTCGTTGCCAATTTCCGATCTCGAGAGGAAAAGAAACGCGCGGGCAGACGATGAAAGTAAGTGCGGGAGGAGAGAAGAAGAATTTTGAATACACAAAACCACGAATCGACGAAGGCTATAACTGCGTGGTCACGGAAAAAGGAGCGATTATTTCCGAAGACATTCCCTCGGGAACGTATGACGTCTCCGCTTGGTGGGGAGGAACAAAGAAAAACTCGTCGACGGATGAAAAAGAGGAGTTTTTAGCGCCGAGGTGCGACACGGAGAAACAGAAAGGATGCGAAGTGAAATGTGAAATCGTGGAAGAAGGATGTTTGGTCTGCGAAGGGTTAGCAGAAGGGACGTATCGAGTGACGAATGTGAAAGATTTGAACGAAGAGTGCGAGGTGAGCTACGATGGAACAAGCATAAGCTGCGATGAAGCCGACGTTGAGACATTTGACGTAGGCGACTTGGAAATGAAGGAGAAAGCAGACGACCATAGCATTCGTTTAGGGGGATAAATATGGAGAAGAAGAAGAAGAAGAAGAAGAAGAAGAAGAAGAAGAGTTGGCTTATTGAATTGCGCTTGTTTTTGTAACTTAATGCTGAGCTATATTATTAATACTATTGAAAATGCTTTGCTCTATTTCTGACTTTTTAAAAAAAATTACATACACTTTATCGTTTTCGATTGAACGACTCAAAGCTCGGTTTCATGATTTGCAACAACGAGTTTGGATTGTCGATGTGGACCCAGTGACTACTATTTTCTAAGAAGTGAATTCTTGCACCGGTGTTTAATAATCTGTTTACGTCTTCTTCCGCCCAAACGAACGCCGACCGTTCCGCTCGAATGAAATCCACCTCTAAACCTTTCGGCTGCGTTTCGAGCATCGGCCATAAATTCGTCATCTCGTAACTCGAGTACATATCTTTGATGCCATCTAAATCAAACACCCAATCTAACGTTCCTTTCTTACCATTTTTCGCAGGCTTTAAATTCGTCGTCATCCACTGTGCGCCTTCGATGGTAAACCCTGCTCCAGTTAACGCATCCACAAGATGTTTCCTCGACGCAAACGGCGTGTCCAAAGTTCTAACAAAGTTAATGGTATCTTTAGGATGGTCACCAGTCCTCGCCCAGGCATCTCCAGGGACCGTATCTAACACCCACACTTGCACCGGCCTCGGCAAAACCTTATTCCTTTCGCCTTGCGAAAACTGATGCACCATAGACATCGCCACCTTCCCTCCGAACGAGTGCCCAACCAACATGTGCGGGTAAACCTTTAGCGACTGTAACGTCTCGATAACATCTCCCGCCGCGCTTTCTACACTATCTTTCCCGGATCGTCTCTCGCCACTTTCCATGCTTTCCGTGTTCGTTTGTCCATGGCATCGTAAATCTACCAATAAAAATTGCCAACTCGGCATCTCTTCCGCCATCCGTTTCGCAAAGGATAATAGGTTGCGTCTGGACCCAAGAATTCCGTGCAAAAAAACGCAGGTTGGCGGATGCGGTCCTTTTTGGGTTTCGATCGAGTATTTCACGAGCGCTCCTTTCACTAATTCGTGCGACAGAGGTGGGTTTTTCTTTCCGACGGACACGGGCTGTCGATCCGCTAACGTCGCTTTCGTCTTCGTCGTCTCAGAAGAAGAAGAAGAAGAAGAAGAAGAAGAGATTAATCTCTTCTCGATGGTCTTTTTTCTCCCGCACGAGGACGACAAAAAAAGATTAGTCCTCCTCGTCGTCGTCGTCGTCGACAGAAAACGACGAGACAGAGAAGACGCGGAGGTCCTCGTCCTCGCCGCTGCCGCCGCTGGTCGCGTCGTGCTCGCCATCGCCGTTGCCACCATCGCGCGCGCGCGTGGTCTTTTTTTGTCGCGTCGAGGAACACAGCGAGGAAGGAAAACGCTTCTAAATTCTTTCTTCTTTCTTTCTTTCGTTTGTGTTTGTGTGTCTCGTTTTGGAGTTTTACAAAGGAGGTCCTGTACCGATGACGACGATGACGATGACGTTTTAGATTATTCAAAGCCACAAATGAACAAAAGAAAAGAACGAGAAAAAAGAGAGATTTTGGAAAGTTTTGCCTACGTCACCAAAAACGTGATAACAACTTTTCACTGCGCGCAGCAGCAATACCCACTCGCGTTGTGTGTGTGTGTGTGTGTGTGTGTGTGTGTGTGTGTGTATATAATATACAT
>CEPW01180599.1_pt1 | contig 21783 bp, 15 predicted proteins | sample 356211 | NCBI WGS metagenome assembly CEPW01 (sample SAMEA2620021, study PRJEB7988) | marine metagenome | biome: marine biome (ENVO:00000447); feature: deep chlorophyll maximum layer (ENVO:xxxxxxxx); material: "saline water (ENVO:00002010), including plankton (ENVO:xxxxxxxx)" | depth 25 m
GACGACGACGACGACGACGACGAAGGCAGAAATAAGAAGGATGCAGCGGAGGAAGCAAGAAAGAGATCTTTCTCTTCCTCGCCGTCTTCACGACAGGGAGAAACAAATCTGAGTAAGCTGAGAGAGACGAGTTCGATTCCAATTTCTCACCGTGCGACAGACCTTCCCAAACACCAACGCGAGGAAGAAGGAAGAGGAGAAAAAAAAAGAGCTAAAAATTGGACGTATCCTTCGCCCAAGATGTTTTACGAAGCGATTAAACGGAAAGGGTGGCAACCACCTGAACAAGATATCGAGAACGTGGTTAAAATTCATAACGTCGTCAACGAGAGGTGTTGGCAGGAAATTTTGAAGTGGGAGAAGGAGTTTCATCCGGAGACGCTTGGAGGTGGAGCCGATGTTAATGACAAAGTAGAACGAACAAACACATCTGTTTCTCTTTTGCGGTTCAAAGGTAAACCGAGAGATTATTCGCCGAAAGCGAGATTGCTGAACGCCCTTGGATACAAATTACCGTTCGATAGACACGATTGGATAGTCGATAGGAACGGCAAGGACGTTCGATACGTCATAGATTTCTACAACGCCAAAGTTCCACCGCGAGGAGGAGAGTCCTCTCTCGATGTTGGACCGATAGCAATGCACGTAGACGTTCGACCAGCGCTTGATTCCCCCGAAGCGTTCTACGAAAGAGCGTACATGCAAATGAAATGGGTGTTCAGCGGAAGGTGGATGCAATGAAAATAGCAGAAAATAGATGATAATGAGATAGTTTTTCGTAGATATTTCTTTACAAGTTTGTTTGTTCCCAATTTTAATATCGTCCTGGCCACGTTCCATTTTCTCGCTCTTCGTTCCATTTCTCCACCCATTCTCCCGGGCAAATAGATCTGTACAATTTCGCCATGGAAGCGCACTCTTCTTCTCCCTTTTCAGCCGCGCACTTGTGATACTCATTGTATCGCGTGTAGCAGTGCTTCGCTTGGTTTTGCTGCGGGAACCTTGGATCGAACGGCGTAGTTTTAATGACAATATCTTCAGACGATGCTTCTTCCACTTGTTCTTCCTCTTCTTTTTCTGCTACTTGTTCTTCTGCTGCTGCTGCCGTTTGTTCTTCTTCGTTCTGTTTTTGTGAGTGCGTTCGAAATAAAGAGCGTTTTTCTGAATGAGTATTATTTTCTAAAGAAAGAGAGAGAGAGAGAACACGAGCTTCCGTGCCTTTCCCTCGAGAGAACACGGAAGCGATATATACGGAAAAATTTAAGAGAGCGTTCTTTTCCCTCTTTGGCATCTCATGATACAAACACGAACGAACACAAAGACGCGAACGAACGAAAGGCGCTCTCCTCCGTCCACGGACGCGCGCGCGCGCGCGAAACGTCAAAGAGAGAGAGAGAGAGAGACGATTTTGATTGCGGTGTCGAGGGTGGCGGGATCCCTATGTTATACCACGCTCAAAAAACCAACTCTCTCTCTCTCTCTCTTTTCTCTCTTCCAAGATTCTCGTGCGGTACCTTATCCGGTGCTTCTTCGCACTTTGCGCTCGTCGCGAGCCATTCGGTCAGTCTACCTAACATTGTTGGAGTAGTATTTTGTACCCGTATTCGTATTCGTAGTAGTAGTGGTACGGATGAAACTGACGAAAGGTTTTATTTCACACAGAGAAAAGAAAGTCGAAAGTCCTCCTCCTCCTCCTCTTCTTTTCTTGTGTGCTCTTTTTGGGAGGAAGAAGGAAGGAAGGCGTTGACGAAAAAAACAAAAAAAAATAAAAAAAAAAGACGAAATGCGAAAGAGGCGAAAGAGGCGAGAGCAACGAAATATATTTTGAGAGAGTCCGCGGGGCAAAAGTCCAAATAAAAAATTGCTTCCTCGCATCGATTTCCCTCTCTCTCTGTCTCTCTTTGTCGTCGTCTTCTCTCTCTCTCTCTCTCTGATATATACGCGCACACGCATCGAGAGAAAGAGAAAGAGAGAGAAGACAGTGAGATCATCTGAGTAGCGAGAAGACCGTCCCTTCCTCCCAGCCTCTCTCTCTCTCCCATTTCTTACAGAGGAGAGTAAAGTCGCGGAAAATTGAATTGTCTACAAAAAGAAAAATAAGAGAAAATTAAGGCACATAATAATAGCATAGAGAACAAAGAAAGATGATTAAAGCGTTTATTGTGGTGAATAACCACGCGATGGTTCGACTGTGCAGATTTTATGAACAGCTGGTGAGTCTTTTTTTATTGTATTGGCATACAAATCTCTCGAGAATTTGTTTTGCACGTGCTCTCTCTCTTTCTCTCTTTTGATACGATTATGAATACTAATGATTTCCATTTCTTCTCCTTCTCCTTCTCCTCCCTACACTTAACATAAAAATCAGGCTGTCGATAAGCAATCCGAACTATGTCAAACCGTGTATAAGATTGTCACTTCGCGTCCAGACCACTTGTGTTCGTTCGTGGACGATAGCAACACTTTCGGTCCAGACACGAAACTCGTGTACAGGCACTTTGCCACTTTGTATTTTTGCATCCTCTCCGACCGATCTGAATCCGAATTAGCCATGCTTGATTTGATTCAAGTCTACGTGGAAACCTTGGACAGAGTTTTTGAGAACGTCTGCGAGTTAGACTTGATTTTCAACTCGCCAAAAGCGTATACGGTTTTGGACGAAACCGTCGTTGGCGGTTTGGTCTTGGAAATCAACTCTCAAAAGATATTGACCGTGTACGATCAGTTGCAAAAGTTAGAAAAGATGCATTCGAGCTTAATCGATAAGTTACAAGTAGGAAGTTAATTTTTATGCCATTCATACTACGTATGGTACGATACATACACGCGCGAATTGAATTATTGTTCTTTTATTTATTTCTCCCGTTCTTCCTTCTTTTTCTTTTTTGCCCTTTCAAAACGGCTCGGCCCTTTCATTTATTGGAGGGAGCGTCTTTTTGACCTGACCTCAAAAAAAAAAGAGAGAGAAACAAAGAGAAAAATGCTCCGGTCGACGCTTTTGAGGCGATTATCGAGCCACGCTTCGGCATCTTCGTCCACGTCTTCCGCTTCTTCGGCTTGGAGCGGCGGGAGCAGCGCGAGTCTGTGCGCGATCGCGAGAAGTTTCTCGTCCTCTTCCTCGGCGAGACAAAACCAAGAGGCCGCAAAAAACGATCAAAAAACCCATGAGATCGTCACGCCGGAACAGACGAAAGCTTTATCGGACAAACCAGTGGCGACGGATTTGACCTCTATCGTTGACGCGTCCGCCAACACTTTGTTTTTAACCGAACTCTTTCGAGGAATGAGTTTGACATTGAAATACTTTTTCGATACCAAGGTGACGATAAATTACCCGTTCGAAAAAGGGCCTTTATCGCCGAGATTTCGCGGGGAACACGCTTTGAGAAGATATCCAACCGGGGAGGAGAGATGCATCGCGTGTAAATTGTGCGAAGCCATCTGTCCGGCGCAAGCGATTACCATAGACGCGGAAGAAAGAGAAGATGGGTCGCGAAGAACGACAAAGTATGACATTGATATGACCAAGTGCATATATTGCGGTTTTTGCCAAGAGGCGTGCCCAGTGGACGCAATTGTAGAAGGACCAAACTTTGAATACGCGACTTACAGTCACGAGGAGCTTTTGTACGATAAGGAAAAGTTGTTGGCGAATGGGGACAAGTGGGAAAAAGAAATTGCGAAGAACTTGCAAAGCGAATCTTTGTATCGTTAGAAATAAACCTCGCTTCTTCTAATAACTGTTTCAAACGATTTGGGGGGCAGTCTTTGTAATATTATAACAACACACACAAAAATAAAAGAATTTTTATCTTCTAATAGCGTCCCCCTCGACCTCCTCGGCCTCGGCCTCTGCCACGGCCTCTGCCACGACCGTGAATGCTCGTATGTGTCGCGCCTTCTCGACCAAAAGTCTGCGAATCAACTTTTCTTTGCTCTGCCATTCTTTGAAAATGCGCGCTTCTGTTTTCTTTTTGAGTCGTATCCGAGGACATTGTGTCAAAGAAGTCATCCTTATCATATTTCGCGATGCCAAGATCGTTTGCCGTTTGTTCTCTAGCTTTGTCGAATTTCGAAAGCATGCTTTCGAAATCAAAAGCTTCTGTTGGAACAACCGCACTTTGTGGTAAGTTTTGGTTCGATACATTGCCAAAACGACCACCTCTACCTCCTCTTGGTTGCGGGATCCTTCCCCCAGCACCTCTACCACCTTGCGGTGCAGATCTATCCGGTGGCGGTGGCTTTGGTTTCGATGTTGGTAAACCAACTTGTGCAGCGGCTGCGAAACTCGTCGGTTTCACGTATGCCGGTTTCGCCGCTTCAATGACTTTCGCCGGCGCCGGCACAGACTGCGCTGGAACTGCTCCTGGTCGCGCCGGTGGCGGAACCAATCCAGCCGGCTGCTGCTGCTGCTGCCCTTGAGCCGGTGCCTGTCCGAATCCTTGTTGTGATTGTTGTTGATATCCTTGTTGCGACGGTTGCTGATACTGGTGTGGTGGTGGTGGTTGCTGCGGTGGTGGTTGTCCCCAGCCACTGTATTGCTGTTGATACTGCTGTTGCTGCTGTGGCGGTGGTTGTCGCTGCTGTTGGAATGTCCCTTGTTGAGGTCGACTCAAAGCGTCCGGGACATTGTGTGTCGTCGAGTATCTCGCGCTTTCTTGAATCTGAACAATATCTTCGATTTCTTCTTGGTGAAAACGAATCCCCATGTGCACTTCTTGAGATGGAGGAATCGCCGGTCTCCCGTAACTCATTCGGTTTTCCGTTCCGTGACTCAACACTGTTTTTAATCGTATAACGAAGAAGAGAGGAAAACAGATTTTGTCAACACGGAAAGATGAAAATAAAGAATGCATTAGAGATAAAGAGGACAAAGAGGACAAAGACGCGAAGAAAACAAAGGGACGATTTCATTTAATTCGACGATTCATTCTCTCGATCCACGTAAGAATTTTCCTCTCCCTTTTTCTTTTATTCAATAAGATGCGCACCATTATTCAATATGATCGATCCATCGGATTGATTGACTTCCGCTAATGTACCGGTGTACCGAACGCGAGCGGTTGAACTGATCAGCGAAAACGTTCCGCCGATATATCCTGCCATGTTTTACTTTCTTTTTCTTTTATGAAGGAAACTGCAAAGAGAGTTCAGAGAGAGAAAGAAAAGTTGAAGAAGGGAAAAAAATTAGAAATTTGGAAGACAACTAGAAACTCTTCTTGCTCTTCTTCCAAACCGCTCTGTTCTGACAGGAAAAATATTGAACTCGTTTGTTTCCTCTTTCTTTCTCTTCGCCAAAACTCTAAGCTATAACTACACTCTAAAACTATAATACATCTCTCTCACGCCCCAACTAAAACGCCCAACGCTTCTAACAATCCCTCTAGCAAAACATCAAACGCATCCGTAGCTTCTAAAACAGCTGCGGCATTCCACAGCGCGTGAAGAACAATAGGCGCGACCACGTTGCGAGTTCGGACGTAAAGAATACTGAGCGCTATAGACAACGCCGTGAGTGGGAGGAAACGTTCCAAGGAAAAGTGTGCCAGAGCAAATATACAGCTGGAAAGACATATCGAGGTGGATATGCGCCACTTTTTCGTCAACGATGGCATGAGAAAGCCACGAAAGATGACTTCTTCCCAAATAGGTGCTACAATGGCGACTAAGATGGCATAGAATAAAACAGAGATGCCGTCTCCGCTCATAGCCACGCGCTCAAAATTTGACGGATTTACCGTCACTTGAGTGTTTGTCAGATTACTCGTTCCACTGCTTGCAAAATAATCGCACAGTTTCGAGTTCACTTCAGCGATGAGATTCACGAGAGGAAATGTCGCCACAAACAGAAGAGTCTCTTTCAAACACCGTTTCAACTCCTCGACAGATTCGAACGTAACCCGAAACCAATTCGTGTTTTTCAACTCTTCTTGATATTTTCTTGTACCGAACCACACGCAAAATATACCGACCACACACGCTGCGATATCGGCAAACAAAGAGTATACCGCCACGCCTCGACTCGTCAGCGCCTCGGCGTCAAAACCCATATGAAATGTCGCCCAAGGTACGAACGACTGTCCGGTCCATAAAAATGAAACGATCCAGAGCATCATGACCACAACAACGTGCGACAAAGACCACGGTACCGTCCATATTTTTGCAGCAGTAGTATTGGTTCCATCGTCCACGTTGAATAGTTTTAATTCCCAGTCTTTTTCTTCTCTTCTCAAAGTGCTGTTTTCAAAACTGTTGTCTTCCTCCACCCCATGGTCGTGGTTACTACTTCTACCATAAGCACTACGCCGAACAAAAACTCTTCTTCTTATTGTTCGTTCTTCTATTTTGCTGCTATCACTGCTACTAGTGTTATTACGGGGAACCGTCGTCGTCGTCACCCTCCGCCGGGGAAAAATGTGTTGTTTTTTCCATTGTTGGCGGTGTTGGTGTTGGAAAAAAACGGAATTCAATCGCGCTGCTGCTACTGCTACTGTTGCTCTTCTGTTGGCGGCGATGACGACAACAGAATCTCGAGAAGAGGAAGAAGAGGAGACGCAATGACTCACGAGATGAGAAGATATCATCACCATCGTTGTCGTCGTCGACCCTAGGAAGGAGGGAAGGTGGTCTTTTTTCTGCGGAGAAAGAGAATTTTTATTGACAGTTTACAACTGCTCTCGTGTGCTACATCGAAGCTATTAACTATAATAAAATTATACATCTACGAAGGAGGAGTATAGCGGAACTTTCTTCCGAACGCGCGTTTACTCGTCACGTCTTTATATCCCCTCCAAACTTTGCCGACATCTGGATGCCAACCAAAAGAGTTTTCATTCAACGCTGGATGCCGATACGCAACCGGATCAAACTCAACTCTCGGAGCAACTGCGGCATGCGGTAAAGGCACGGCCCACTTTAACTTTTCGTGACGCATGCGGAATTTTGCTTTGTTTTGTATTAAAACTGGGACCGACGTGACCCATAAAACCAAGGATGGGGCGTACGCTCTCTTCGATAGCAAGACAAAAGAAAGAAAACTTTGTGCAATCAAAAGTGCGTATATTGTCAAGTCCGTAACAGTCTGCCACATCGATCCACTCGATTCGTACGTCTTGTCGTAGACGTATAGGATGTGATATCGCCAAATTATAAAGTTGAAGACGAAGAAAATCGTCGAAAGTAACGAGATTATCGGCGCAACTGGAGCGAAAACCAAACCGATGAGCATCACCATGACGAAAACACCAACTTCTCTTCCAGCTCTTACTGACCTTGGCGAGTACTTCACCGTTCGATCATGTGGCGTGACCGCGCAACCTAAACAACAGCAAAACTTGTTCACCGCCATACACAGCACACCAGGATGCGGGAAGATTAAACGCTGTGATGGTAAATAAATTCCTCGAAACAAAATCCAAATGAGGAAGAAATTTGACGTCAAAGGTAAGGATGAACCAAGCAATGTTAACATTTCATCTGGACCTTCGGTCTCTAACGCAGTCAAATAACGTTCAAATGCAAACCCAAAAACTGTTCCGAGGAATATATTCAAAAAAGCCCACAAAAAGTAGCACTTGGTGAATTGCTGATCCGTTTTTGACAACGAAACGTGAGTCGTTTGTGCTTGGACGAGATAAAGTAACCCAAAACTCATGATGAATGTCTCCCATAAAGTGAGTAAGATTGGCGGTAAAATCGATCCCACGATTATTTTTATGATTCTCGCATCTTTGCTCTTGCAATACCAATTCATAAACTCTAAAGTTGTTGCTTCTGAGACGCTAGACGATGATATGTCGTTTGCGCAGAGAGTATTCAGAACACCGGCAAACGTTCCCATTGGTATAAAAATGATGATCACAATCAGAGGTAAAACGAATAGTGACCTGCGATTACGCTCTTTCTTTCGCAGCAATACAGTTTGCCAATTGATATCATCTGGTCCAGGCGCAGGTTGGATTTGAAACGAAGTTCCTCGAGAAGTAATTCTGCACTGTGCAGCACATGCTGCAGCATATTGAGATCGAAATGCAATCACGCAAGAAGGTCCGGGGCCTTTAAACAAGGCCGCTCTTCTCTCCCGCAATATTTCAGTATCTATGGCATTTAGCTTTTTTGTGAGTTGTTCGCGCCGATTTGATGCTTTTGATCCTTTGCCAGCTCTCTCATACATGTCTCCAATTTTCCGTGTCATCATTAATCGATCTCGGGAATTTTTTATTTCATCGCGCACAGTGAGCAAATAGTCAACGCGTTCGTGATCGTGCAAAGGAATGACTCGGAGAAAATCAGCCCCAAATAATCCACGAAAGAACTTTTCTACGTGTTGAAGGTCATCCCATGGATCCCCTCGACCTTGTGAATCTCCAATATCTGTCATCAAAACGCAATAATTTTGGACGAGTACCGAAACGATTTTCTCTCGTTGTTGAATATTAGTGTCCCCGTTGTTGAGGATGTTACCTTCTCCTGCGAATTCTTTGTCTAATTCATCCGCGTCAACAAAATGCACTGCTGATACGAATCGTCTATCGTCAACGGATGGTACTGGACAGCACTTCGCAAACTGATACGGATCATCATAGACTCCCACCGCTGTCTCCATTGTTTGCGTTTTCACTTTTTCATTCTCAAAATCCATACCACTCGGCCGCCTTCTGTGCGTCTTACGAGTCGGTGTATTTTGAGCAGATGACGCGTTTGGAAATAAGAGATTATTTCCGTCTTCAGCCCCTTTTGTTGGAGTGACCACATGATGAGAAATAACTTTAGATGGCGAATGATGCGGACTCATTCGAGAGGACGAAGGATTCTCGTTCATCATGGCTTTTTCTGCGAGATCTGAGAGATCTTGTCCATACGAATCATCAGATCGAATTTGAGGCGACAAATGTTGCAGTTCAATATCTTTTGAGCGCGATTTATGCATATGTCCTCTAACGCGTGCTTGAGTTGGTGTGGACGGGATATTGTTCTCACCATCTTGATCACAGGTTCTGCACTCAATATCATCCCATAAATTTTCGCTATTTTTTACATTTGTGTTGTTTGCCCATACTGTTTCGGCAATATCTAATCCCACCCACCAGTTATGTGCGATCGAATGCGTATCCTCGAGTTCATCGTAATCGGTGAAATCTTCTACGATTTGAGAGAGATTTTCTTGCAAAGCTTGCAATTCAGTTCTCACGTTACCGGAATTTTCCAATTTTTCAGAGGAAACGATTCTGTTCATGTTGTCATATCCATGAATGATGGCTTCATTCAAATTTTCGACAGATGGCATTCTTAAAAAATCATTAGGTGACTCTGGTCGTTTCAATTTCACCGGTAAATCGTCGTTTAACGCGGTAGCGTTGTGAACATTTTTCGATTTCACCGAACCTGGCGTTTCACGGAGTGCATCAGTAGGCGACAAAGGTGAAAGCGGACCCATCGAGGATGCCGTTGATAGCTCACCCGGCGTTACAGATTCTGATTCGCGTCCAGTTGGTCTTGGAATAGCAATTGGTGCCGGAACCGCTTGTTTTTTTATGTCAGCAGTGTATGTGTCGTTGTTGTTTTCTTCGTACCTTTGTGATGACTGCTGTCTCTCCTCATAAAGCTGCCTCTTTTGCCTCTCTCTTTCCTCTTTCTTAGTTAGATGCTGTTTGTCATTTTTATGATATCGAGTCGCTACGTCAGAACCTTTTGGCCGCGTTGTGACGTAATTTGACAATCGCAAATCCAGAGACCCTTTCGGAATGATGGACTTTGCTGCGCTACTTTTCGCGTTTTCACTTCCTCCGGATGCGTCGCTGGAAACTGATGTCGGGCTTGCCATTGATTCAGGGCTATTTAGCTTGCCAATGTTGTTGTCGTTAGTATATATACCTGGTTGACTTTTGTCTTCCGCACCACTTTCCATCATCGTCCCCGTTGGGGACGTCGGAAGCGATGATCTTCGGATGAAGTTATTTTGATCCGCATTTATTGATGTCACTGGAGTTGAAAACCTATTTTCGCTCCAGATCGGAGTATGAAAATTTCCTCCGCTAGCTGTTGGAGATATCACAGATCCATTGAAACCTGGCCCGAGCATTGCTTCTAGAAGTATAGGCCATGAAGCATCGTCAACATCCATGCTGCTTCTTCGCCCACTTCCAGTGCTAACATTTGACATTCCTGAACGCTGCGTATGCAATAGATCAGAATCGCCGCCACCACCTTTCAAGTTAAACTTAATATAATCGTTTTCTTCGTAATCATTTGGCCCAGCAACAATATCTGCAATCTCAGCAAGCGTTTTTGAAACCCTGGCTGTAAATGGGTTTGTTGCCCCTTTTCTCACAGATCCATCCCCTAGGTTCCTACTACTCGTTCTGTTAAGATCGTCTTGATCGCCGCTCATCCTATTTTCTACGTCATATTTTTCTTGTTTTTCTACTGGTTGGATCACGTTGATTCCAAATTCTGCCGTTTCACTTGTTCCTTGTTGTAACAAACGCTGCAAAGTTGTTTGCGGTAAATGCATCGTTCTCCACACGTTGCACTCACCCGTGGAGCTTCCATACACTTGTCTCAAAAATTCGTAAGAGCGATAGTGATGCTTCAACAACCACAACGTATACAACGTGACGAACCAAGAAAATAGCACGTGCACCCAAAATATGTCAGATGTAGGCTCGACATTTGCGATGGTCAACCCCATCAAATAATTTTCATCCGAATTCACTGCATCTGTCGCATTTACATACATCTCTCTCAATGCGTCTATATAAAACGACTGGGAATAGTGCATTGGACACAGCATAATGAGTCCTAAAACAGTAATCGGTACAAATAGCTGCGTTCCGAACTGAGCGACTCGTAAAAACACCAAGGCATCGAGTCCACTCGAGTTCACCAACTCCGTATCCGAAACATTCATGACGTGAGACACCCAACCGAAAACGTGCACAACCCAGTGCTTGAGTATGCTTCGTTTCTTTCGCTCATTGAATTTTGGTAAAGGCGGCGGTGCATTCCCAGACATGTTCAGTGAGCTCAAATAGCACCTCCCGGAATATATAGGTATATTATGCCTAAGCATTCCGAACAATACGACGAGGAGAAACGCGAGCAGTATATAGACCACAAACGCAGTGAAAACATCCGCATCTTTAACGTTCGTGTTCACGCACGCGAAATTATACTTGTCGAAGCACGTCGTCGTTCGTATATCGTTGCTTCCTGACGACATTTTTTTACAGTTATGAAGAAGTCAACACAACGGACAAGATAAAAAAGGGGGCAAATTCAAGCGCGCATTTTCTCTCATTTTTATCATCATTGACATAGGTGTCGCATACTTGCGATACTCGCAACACCATTATGATCCTCGAGAATGAGAAGAGGACAAAGATCGCTATCGATCGCGTGATTATCGTGCGTGTGCTCCCGAAATGTGACGCCTCTATTTTTTATTTGTTCCTTAGTGCCTCTTGAAAATGGAAAAAAAAACGGAGAACTTCTAAATCAAGCGTCAAGTCAGACGACGGAAAATGGAAAACACAAACCTAAAATTCGCTCAAAAACAAAAAAACGGACTAATCTTCTCTCTTACTATACACATGATAGCGTGTGCGCTCTCTTCCTATTATATTGTATTTTTTTCCTCCTTACTACTGGATGAACCTTTAACCACGAGCTCTTCGTCGTCGAAATCGTCGTCTTTCTTCTTATCCAAGAGCAATTCGCCATGATAGTATACGTCCACAGCGACAGCGGCGATTAAACAACCCAAGACTAATTCTATGCGAAAAGGCTCCCCAAATTTTACGATGGACAAAGTGGCGACGATAAACATCGCGCCCGTTGCCGCAAACGTCTTTGCAATATTATCCAAATACTTCATTACCCCACTCGTCGCTATACCTACGAACGCGTAATTACAAATCAACATAAACGTTAACACGGTGTGACCTCTAAATAACACGTCCATGCCTTTGCCGAAAAGCTCACCATCCCACACCACGGAGACGGTCGTAAAGAGCACACCCCACGAGTATAACAACACGTTCTGAAAGTGAAAGTTGTTCGGTAAATGTTTTAGAAACTTCTCGCAGAAAACGCTACTTAACGCCGTTAAACACGCGTTGCATACTTTCAATCCGTATCCCAACATGCTCCCGACCAAGACGTGTCCGTCCTTGCCTTGTCCAAGTTGCGATACCGTACACCCTATGGTTAACAACACGAGCATTCTCCACTGCAATTTATTCAAATCTACTTTCATAATTATGCGAAAGAATATAGCCGTCGTTAATATTTTCAAGTTGTTTAACAGTTGAAAATTCGTCGCTCCCAGTTCGCGTATGATGATAAAGTTCAGATTGTTCGAGATGAAGTACAACAACGCTGGAACAGCCGCAGTTAACACGGTTTGAGAACTCCTCTCGATTTTTAATTGCCCGTTCGATTGCACATAATCGTTGTAAAACAACGTGGACGATAAAGCTAACTTCGTTACTTCCGCGAAGAACGGGATGGTGACCGTCTTGTACGCGTATTTCCCGTCGGAAGATATCGTCGCGTGTGTCAACAGAGAGACGGAACATGTCAACACGAGTTGCGCGCTAAACGCAGCCGCTTGGAGAGGGGTGAAACCTTTCTTCGCGCTCAATACCATGATATAATCTTTGTAGCTCTCTCTCTTTCTCCGATCCGTGACTCGAGTCCTCGCGACCACTCCTTTCTCTCCCTCGCCGTGCTCTCTTCGTCGTCGTTTACAAAATCGTTTAACACAATCGTTTTTGAGCGGTGTTCAGCTTTTTTGTGGTTTTTTTTGTTTTTATCCAAAAAGTCGCACAAAGAAGGTCGGTCACCTGTCCTGTGCTCGAAGGGAGGCATTTTATTTCTTTTCATCGCCACAAATCATCATCATCATCATCATCATCAATCATGCTTCCCACGCATATTGGTGGTAACGGCGGTATCGCTCGAATGAGCGACGATCCCGAGTCTGGCGGCAGTGGCGGTGGTGGTACTGTGAACTATAATAACAACTACGCGCCGTCGTCATTAAAAGACGACAACGATGAAAATAAATACAGAACGAAAGACAAATTGAGTTTTCTTCCCCCTGGAACACCAATGAGGCAGCTCTTTTTGTTTCTCTTCACGCAAAAGAAAGCGAGAGTGGCGTTTGAGATTGTTCGATTTTTCGTCGTGGCTATGTTTTTTCGATTGCTGATCGTTAAAGTCGTCTTTGAGGACGGAGGAGGAATCGGGAACGAGGACGAGGATCATCCAGGTAGTTTACTATCAACGACGACAACAAGAGGCGTTGGTAAAAGCTACAAGAACAACAACAAATACCATCCCCTCTTCGATGGAGAGGACAACATGTTTCCATTTCCAGAGTACGACAATTTAGTCATCGTCACTGGGCACTCCGTGTATTCTGGAAGCGATTACATGCGCGCTGGAGAAGAAAATTCATGGTTTCTAGAAGAGTATCAAATGCATGCGGGAACAGCAAACGCTTTGGTCGAACAGATTAAAGTTGGCGTCGAAACAGCTGCGCGAGATGGTAAGGCAATTTTATTATTTAGCGGTGGTAAAACGAGAAAATTAGGCGGACAAGTGAGCGAAGGATCTTCCTATTGGCAGGTTTCGCGAGCGTATAACTGGTTTGGGGAAATGAGCGTAGAGAAGAGAGCGTTTACAGAGGAGTACGCTCGAGATAGTTTTGAAAATTTGATGTTTTCGATGTGTCGATTTTACGAATTAACAGGAAAGTATCCGATGAAAACAACCGTGGTTGGCTACGACTTCAAGCGAGAGCGATTCGAAGAGCTTCACGCGAAGGCGCTTAAAATACCTAGCGCAAAGTTTGCGTTTGTTGGAACTCCCGAGGTGATGTCGTTTAAGAAACAGTTTATGGAAGGTGAGGTCAAGGTGAGAGGCTTATTCAAGAAAGATGCGTACGGGTGCGAAGCTCCGTTATCTGAAAAGCGAAAACTCAGAGACCCGTTTGCTGTCGGTGCTCCGTACGAAGCTAACAGGTGTCCGGAAATGCAAAGTGCCTTGTCGGTGTGTAAGCATGTGAAAGCGAGAAAAAGTTCGGTAAAATCTGTGATCAAGCGCGTAACGTTACCGTGGGAGTGATAATATTATTAGATAATAAGGATAGTAAATTGTAGTTATAGTATAGGCGTGTAATGATGATGAATGCCATCGACATATTAGACAGAGAAAAGCAGTGAAAGTTTGTATATAAATATTAGGTGTTGCAGTATCTCGCATCATTCTCCTTTTAGAATGGGTCCTTTTCTCACACACTAACAAGCTTCAAAAACAAGTCTTCTCCTCAAAAAATTTCTTTTGCGACATTCTTTTGTCAATGCGTATAAAAACAAAGCAGAAGTAATTCTATTGAAGCCCGATCGTCTCACTTGTATCCTCGCAATCACTCTTTCCCTCTATCCTTCTCTGACGGTGCGTATATGCGCATTATTAGTGTGAAAGAAGAAGATGATGATTGATTGACTGTGTGAACTAATTTCAAAAATGTTGCCGCTGAACTGTGACAAACACGTGAAAGCAAAGCTGGAAACCCGAGGCGTGCGCTCCGCAGAGGACGCTTTGAAGAAGAGTGAATTAGATATAATCGAATTAATCGATGTCTCGCTCGAAAAAGCGAGCAGAGCTTTGCACCAAATTGCAAAAGGAGCGTGTCCAAAACCGATTAACGCTTTCCAGTTGAAAGAAGCGAGCACTGGAAGCAAAGGGGGAAATTTTATTAAAACGGGCGTGAAAACGCTAGATGAAGCTTTGTTAGGAGGGGTACCAGTCGGCACGATTACTGAATTCGTTGCTCCAGCGGGAAGTGGGAAAACGCAGATGTGTTTAGGCTTGGTCGCGCAGACATGTGCGCCGAAAAATTTTGGCGGGTTGGACGCTTCCGTCGTGTTTGTTGATACTGAACAGACATTTAGCTCCAACCGGTTAGCAGAAATTGCGAAAAAGAGGTTTCCAGAAATTTACGACAAAGATCATTACAATGATGGAAATAACAAGAGCATTTCGAATTTCGGAGGGATGGATAAAGATGCAGAAATGCGATTGGAGAAGCTTCTCGCCGAAAAGGTATTCGTTGTCATCCCGCAATCTCTTCAAGAACTTAAAGTCAGAATTGAGAATTTGAAACCAGCATTGACGCAGTCCGATGCAAAGCTAATCGTGATTGATTCTATAGCTAGACTTGCGCGAGCAGAAGGAGCAATCGGAGGTGTAGCGGGTCTATCGAGTGGTGAAAGCCTGGTAAAAAGACAGAATATTTTGAGCGGAATTGCTGCAGCATTAAAGCGCCACGCGGAACAACTCAATGTCGCTGTCGTGGTTACGAATCAAGTGACCACGAACACAAATGCAGATTCAAACTATCTCAACAGCAACGACCCGGCGAAAGCGAACATGGTTTCGCGAGATAGTCGGGTTGCTGCTGCTTTAGGAACGAAATGGGCACACTGCGTCAACATCCGTATAAGTATGAGTGGTGCAATCGACGGGAAAGCGGACGGTAAGAGAGAGATGAGAGTAGTCAAAAGTCCGCGAACGGCTCTGAGCCGATTTTTATATCGTATTACTGCATCTGGTTGCGCGTCAATTAACATAGACTAGCATTTTGTAAAAATCTACACACATGCAAGCAAGCAAAGCTACACGAGAGGCACCTAAGAACCGCGTCGCCAAAACTTCCACCATCTCTCCTCACCTCTAAGATCTACCTTTTCATTCAATTCTCTTTCCATTCTCTCTATGACTTTACTTGTCATATCGTCTTCTCTTTTCTTCCCTACGCTTTGTTTCAACTTTTCGTATGCCTGTTTTTTCTCTTGGTGTGAACTCTGGAGACCATTTTCAACCAGCCACTTTGTGCTTTCTTCCATCATGTACCCAATAGGCACGCACACGCCGCTCCCGAATATAACACCGTAGACTAAGCCTTTCGCTCGACTTCCTGGAATGGCCAAGCCAGTCAAACCGCTCGTTAAACCGCCTGCGAAGACGTAGTTCAAATAATCATCGATATCTCGAGCGGCTTTGGAATATAAGCGAACGGCAGTGAAACAACTCGCAAAAGATCCTATTCGAACGCCGTGCATGGTAATGCCTCGTATCATTCTCTCCACTCTGTGCTTGGAATCCAAAAGCGGCGTCTTATTATTACTAGTACTAATACTGCTACTACTGCTAATATTGCTACTGCTACTGCTACTAACTGCTTGCTGTTGAATTTGTAGTGATGGAGTCGTCGTAGGTGAGTTGACGTACGCGCCGTATGCCATTCCGAACAGCATTCCGTACGCCGTGCCCTGGGCCCATTCTTTCAATTCGGGCGGAGGAGGAGGAGGATCCTCGTTCGGAGGTACGTATCTGAACCACTCCGATGACATTTTTTAATAATGAAGAAAATTTGAAGAGAAGAAAGTATAAAGACGAGGGATACTATGTAATCAATATCGAATGAATGCTTTGGTAGATGGAATGACTGGTATTATTAAAACTTGAAAAGTGTAGACGAGGAGGAGGTTTTCTCTTCTTCGCCGCTATCGTCGTCGCGAAAGTTAAATCTGCGCATGGTAAACTGACCCGGAGTTCTTTTGAACCCGCCAGAAACAGTGGAATCGACTTCGACTTCATCGCTTGTGAAGATGAAACGTCGAAGCTCAAACTCACCCGTGCGCTTAAACGCGGTGGTTGGAACTGATACTCTGCGCTTTGAAGGAGAATCAAACGCGAATTTGCGCATGGTGAATTGACCCGGAGTTCGCTGAAAGGCGCCTTTACGAACGGTAAATTCCTCCGTGGTGGACACATTTTCAGCGGAGACTGTTTTTCTCTTCATGACAAAATCTTCCACCGGCGCTCTTTTGAACGGCTTCTTCTTTCCTTGTCCTTCTTTGTCGGTTTCCGCTTTGATCATAGTTTTCGACGATTGTTTCGATACTTTTTGCGTGAATTCTTTCTTTTTCAATTGAAATTGTGCGACTTGGGACTTGACCGAAAGGTTGTTCTTCTCCTTGGCCAACTCAATGACCTCCTTATTCTCAGTCATCTCTGCCATTGCGGCCTCCACTTCTCTCAATAACTTTCGCAAATCATCCCTCTCCGTCGTCATCTCTTTCAAGGCTTGTTGCAATATTGGTACAGTTTCGCTTTTTACTTTTGCATCTTCTAATTCTCCTTTCAGACGATCAATCTCTTCATCGGACTCCTCGATGTCAACCATATCCGCCATGCGAGTCTCAAGTCTTCGGATTTCCGCTTTCAGTTGTTTCGCCTCTCTCTCCGCGTTTTCCATTTTCCCTTGTAGTTCCATCGATTGCATAGAACTCTCTCTTTTCAAGTTTTCCAAGTTCAATTCAGCTTTGATGAGTTTCTCTCCGTTTTCCAAAGCCTCTTTTTTCGCGCTTTCTTTTTCTTTTTCCAAACTCACAATTTCAGCAACTTTTTCTCTCAATGACTTTGTCTCCTCCAACTCCTTCTTCAACTGATCGAGTTCTCGTTCTCTCTCTTGTTTCAAGTTCTTGACTAACTCGTCGACTTCTTTAGGCGTGTACGAATCCGCGAGTTCAATCTCCAGTCCTCTCACGATCGATAACAAACGATCTCTCTCTTTGACTTTAGATTCCAATCGAGCGACTTTTCCGTTCGCCTCGTCCAACGAGAGTTGTAACTTTGAGGAAACATCTAACGCCTCGGAAACGGCATCGAGCATGCCTTTTAACCTCTCAAACTTCTCCTTGTTGGAAGAAGAAGAAGAAGAAGAATTCGCGACTACTAATGCTCTTCTTTCCTTCCCTTCTGCTCTGATGAGAGTTCCTCTTCTAAAACACGCGAGACGAGTCGACGCGAAAGAAGTTCTTCGGTGTCGTACCCCCTCGTCGTCCTCGCTCTCCTCCAAAAAAGAGGAAATCTTCGATCCCCCTCGTGTTGGTGTTGCTCCTACTCTCACTCTTCTCGTCGATCTGTTGGTATCGCGTCTCAAAGACGAAACGAAGGCATCGCTCGCGCGAGCCTTCGTGGTGGTCGCCCACGACAAACCGCTCATCTTTTATTATGCCTCTGCGTTCGCGTAGGATAGAGAGACAAGAGAGGAAAAAAACAAGCGAGAAGGGGATAAAAAAAAAGTGAAGGGTGTTTTTTTACGACACGCCGACGACCGTTGGGTTGGTCTTTTTTTTTTCTTCCTTTTTTCTTTGTGCGACCTAAATTTGCTTTTTGTCGAGAGTGACAAAATTGTCGTGAAAAAAAAGGCAAAGAAAAACAAATTTTTTCGCGTGGAAATTTCAAAAAAAAAACAATCCACAAAATCATTCCACGAAAGAAGAAGAACGTCCGCTTCGTGCTGCGCATAAAGAGAGAGAAAGAGAGAGAGAGAGACGAGGAAGATGGTGGCTGCATCTGCTGTCCGTGTGATTGAAGCTGCGGAAGCGCCCGCGTTTGAGTTCGCGCACGCCGCGGGTATCACCGTCGCAAAAGTTCTCTCTTCTCATTTCAAAAATAATAACGAAGGAGAAGCAAAGAAGAATCCTTTGCCGCAAGTGGCGACGTGCGGGAACGATGGATACGTGGTCGTCCGGGACTTGATTTCCAAGGAAACTATCGCGCAATTGTCCTCTAAAGAGAAGAAAGCGGGCGAAACTGAAGAGGAAGAAGAAGAAGAACAGAAACCCATCAACGCGGTTGCGACGTTCGAGGAAAAGTATATCGCCATCGCTTCGGACGATCACTCGGTGAAACTATTCACGAAAGAAGAAGGAAAAGAAGGGGAGAAGAAATGGCAGTTTAAGAGGAACGTGACGCGATTTGCTCTACCGGCAAAGTGCGTCGCGTTTTCAGTGGATGGTAAATTGATCGCCTGCGGTGGAGAAGACACCATGATTAAAGTCATCGACGTCGAAACGAGTGAAATCAAATTTTCGTTAAAAGTGCCCTCGAAAGGTATTAAAAGTTTACAATTCAATGGCGAAAACAAATCGGTTTTGGTCGCCTCAGACGTCGATGGGGTGATGACTGTGTGGACATTACAACCAGATAACTCGGATAAGACGGATAAAAACGATTACGACGAGCCTGGAGATGTGAAGTTGAGAGCGACGGTGTGTCCGGTGACAGAAATCGACGCTACAGAGTGCATGAATACGGTTTCGGTAAGATTTGATGGGAAAGTTGTCGCAGTCCCTGGGCGCGAAAACAACATAGAATTTTTCAATTTAGAAACATTTAAAGAGATTGACGAAAGGAAGAATTTGCAGTGCTCGCATTTGGAGTACGGCAACAAGGAAAACTTTTCAGTGGTGAGCTTTTCGCCAAATGGGAAGTTTTGCTTTGCCGCGTCGAAGGATAAAAAATGCATTATTTGGAACGTGAAAAAGAACAAACCAATCGTCGTGCTCAATGTTAGTGATGCGAACGTGTGTTCTATGGACTGGATTGAAGGTGAAAATGCCCTCGTGATGACAAATGCAGATGGAGAATGGGCAAAGTGGGAAAATGTGTTATCACCGAGCGAACTTGTGGCCGAAGGTGATTCAAAAACGAACCCATTTTTCGAAGCCACGAGTGCAGAAGAATTGAAGTTCTTTTCCGACGAAGAAGATTCCAAATTTTCAGTCAAAGATACGATGCTCGACGGCGAGTTGGACGATGACGACGACATGGAGGACGATGATGGATTCGTGGAAGAAGACGAGAAGGAAAACTGCCATAGAGAACTTGCACAACCTGCCGCTACGGCGTACGTCTCTGCACCGGTTGTCGTTGCAAAAGGACCAAAACCGCAAGGTCCATTCCAAGTGAACTCGACTAAAGTGAATCCAGATACCGTTGGTGCTCAAAAGCGCAGATTTCTTTGTTATAACACACTCGGAAGTGTCGTGGCAACCGAAGATACAAATTCTGGTTTGAAAAATGTCGAGATGTCTTTTCACGATACATCTAAAGGTGGGCGAATGCCTACAATCACCGACGACGTGGGATATCAACTCGGCGTATGCGGAGAGAAGGGCGTTTTATTAGCTGCGAAATCACAAATTTTCTTCAAACCGTATGAGTCGTGGACAAAAGACTCCGAATGGACCTTGGAGATGCCAGAAGATGAAAGACCGACGACAATTGCATGTGGCGATGATTTCGTCGCGGTCGCTACTTCGCAGAATTTCCTTCGAGTTTTTACCTCCTACGGTGCGCAGAAGGAAGTTCTCAACTTTGAAGGTCCGATTGTTTCGCTCGCGGCATCTAACGATGCCTTAGCCGTGTGTTACCGAGAGCATTTTTCGGAGTGCAAGTTGAAATTTAAAGTTTTGGATGTCGAGAAACGAGTAGAAAAGTATGCAGGGAACATTCCTCTTTCTTCTCTAAACTCAGATGAGGACGATAATTCGCACGAGGATGCCGTTCGCTTGACGTGGATGGGGTTCGTCGAAAATTCGAGTGAAAGCGCACTCGCGACGTGCGACTCTGCTGGCGTTTGCAGAATTTACTCCAAGCAATCGTTCGGTGGATCCTGGACCCCTTGCTTCGATTCGAAAAAAGCCAGAGATTCTGATTTAGAGAAGCATTGGATCGTTAGCTTATCGAATAAAGAATGTAAAACTGTCGTCTGTAAATCCGTGGAATACGGTCCCTCGGTGAATCCAAAACCGGTTTTGAGCATTTTACCGCTCTCCGTACCGGCATTGAAGTTGGAAGGATCAAGTTTTGACATAGAGGAAAAGGGGCTGACGGCAAACTTGGCGCTAAATGTGTGCAAAGCCGCTGCTTCAGAGAAGTTCTGCGATGCGAATGCCAAGCGAGTGCGAGACCGAGAGCTTGCAGAAGCCAAGGCTAATTTTGATAAGGCAATGCTGAAATGCCTCGGAGAAGCCGCTAAGGCTGATAAATTGGCGCGAGCCGGAGATATTGCCGCCACTTTTGAGCGCCCGGCAACTTTAGATCTTGCAGCAAAGTATGCCAAAGGCGTGAAAAAATTCAACTTGGCCGAACGCATTCTCATGCTCGCTGACGACGAAGAAGAGGAAGAAGATTCCTCAGACGACGAGGATTCCTCAGACGACGAGGACGACGATGAAAAAGACGATGGCAAGAAAGTTAAGGACGATTTCGAGGCGGCAGCTAAAACTCCGGCACCCGCTCCGTCGTCTGTTGTTAAGCAACAAAAAGTGCAAAAAGAAAACATCGCCGTGGCATCTGGGAAGAAGAGAGACTCAAAGTCAACGCCGTCAACTTTGAAGAAGAAAGCTCGCAAGTCAACTGGAGGGGATAAGGTGAATCCATTCGCTCGCAAATAAACAATAACAACAATGCGGAGAAAGAGTACGCAACAGCGCATATAATAGAAAACATGCGGTTCGTGTCTGTGAATATAAAACAACAAAAGTTTTTAGATGATAAGTATATGATAACAATTTATTCGTCTTCGTCCTCGTCCTTCTTCTTCAACGTCGGCATGATCGGCGTCGTATTCTCGTCGTATTTCTTGTCCAAATACATCTCAATGCCGATCCAGTAACCAGCAGTTAAAACAAGAAACTGCCATATTTGGATATCACCAAAAACAGGATCGGTTATGGATATCGCCATCGCGGCTGAAGGCGTGAGCAAACCAACGATCGAGGCTCCCAATCCAGACGCAAACAACATGTTCTTATTGTTGTTATTGTTCATACCGCTATTGATCTTCTTCGCATTATTAGCTACCACTTTTGCCGCTTGTTGTTGTTGTTGTTGTTGTTGTTGTTGTTGTTGTTGTTG
>CEPW01053332.1_pt1 | contig 21419 bp, 22 predicted proteins | sample 356211 | NCBI WGS metagenome assembly CEPW01 (sample SAMEA2620021, study PRJEB7988) | marine metagenome | biome: marine biome (ENVO:00000447); feature: deep chlorophyll maximum layer (ENVO:xxxxxxxx); material: "saline water (ENVO:00002010), including plankton (ENVO:xxxxxxxx)" | depth 25 m
CGATGACTCTCCGACTCGATTCCCTCAAAGCCAACAAAGGCGCCCGTCGCCGCAAACTGCGTAAAGGTCGCGGCATTGCCGCCGGCCAGGGCGCTAGCTGCGGTTTCGGTATGCGCGGCCAAAAGTCCCGTTCGGGCCGTCCGACCCGTCCTGGTTTCGAAGGTGGCCAAATGCCCCTTTACCGCCGGGTCCCGAAGCTCAAGCACTTCCCTCTGGTGAACCAAAAGCACTTCACTGTGCTGAATGTGTCGGCTTTGAGCGACCTCAAAGATGGCAGTACCGTCAACCTCGACTCCTTGGTCAAGGATGGCGTTGTCACCAGCCCGAAGCATCCCCTGAAGATGCTCGGCAACGGTGACCTCAAAGTGAAGCTGACTGTCCAAGCGGCGGCCTTCACGGCTTCCGCCCGCACCAAGATCGAAGCAGCCGGCGGCACCTGCGAAGTCCTGGACTGATTCAGGCCCCCCTGGTCTCAACTCAGCCTTAGGCTCTGAGCCGTCCGCCGGACTTCGGTCTGCGGGCGGCTTTGCTGCATCAAGATCAACCAACTTCTCTCGGACATGCTCGTCAGTCGGGGTCGTAACCCCAACGCCGCCGAAGTGATCAGCCAGCTGTTCACCAACGCTGGTTTACGCAATCGCGTTCTCACCACGCTTGGATTGCTGCTGCTGGTGAGGCTTGGCAACTACATTCCGATCCCCGGCATTGATCGGGTTGCCTTCAAGCAGTTCACCGACGGTGCAACAGACCTCATCGGTTTCCTAGACATTTTCACGGGGGGAGGCATCTCCACCCTTGGAATTTTCGCCCTCGGAATCCTTCCCTTCATCAACGCCTCGATCATCCTGCAACTGCTGACAGCAGCACTGCCGCAGCTGGAAGATCTCCAGAAAAACGAAGGTGAGGCCGGACGACGAAAGATCGCACAGATCACGCGTTACGTCGCCTTGGGTTGGGGCCTACTCCAGAGCATTGTTTTTGCCACGATCCTTCGTCAGTACGCCCTCGAGGGGATCAGCGACTCGGTGTTTGTTGTGCAAACAGCACTGGCTCTCGTGACTGGCTCGATGGTGGTGATGTGGATCAGTGAGGTGATCACCGAACGAGGCATCGGTCAGGGTGCATCCCTGGTCATCTTCCTGAACATTGTTTCGTCGTTGCCAAGAACCTTGAGCGCAACGATCGAGGCTGCACAAACCGGAGAACGGGCCACCGTGCTCGGGATCATTGTTTTGGTCTTGGTCTTTTTGGTGACCATCGTGGGGATCATCTTTGTCCAAGAAGGGGCAAGACGCATCCCGATCGTGAGTGCCAAGCGTCAGATCGGAGGCACTGGAGTGCTGCCATCGAGACAGAGCTACTTGCCGCTCAAGCTCAATGCAGGCGGTGTGATGCCGATCATTTTTGCTTCAGCACTGATCTTTCTCCCCTTCACCATCGCCAATCTCACCAAGAATGAGTGGCTGGCAAGAATCTCATCGGCGTTGAACCCAAGCGCAACGAATCCCTGGCCCTACGCGTTGACCTTCTTCGCCTTGATTCTGGGCTTTTCGTATTTCTATGCGTCTTTGACGGTGAATCCAGCCGACATGGCGACAAATCTCAAGCGGGGTGGCGTGGCCATTCCAGGAGTCCGGCCTGGAAGCGCCACAGCGAACTACCTCTCCGGAGTACAGAATCGGCTCACCTTGCTCGGCGGCCTCTTCCTGGGCTCAGTCGCCATCATTCCTGCTGCCGTGGAAAGGGCAACGCAGGTGCAGACCTTCCGAGGCCTCGGGGCCACCTCGTTGCTGATTCTCGTGGGCGTGGCGATCGACACCGCCAAACAAGTGCAGACCTACGTGATCTCTCAGCGCTACGAGGGACTTGTCCGGCAATAAATCCTCTAACTCCACCTGTTCATCCCTTCGACCATTCACCACGACCATGAAAACCCGCCTTCTTTTTCTTGGCCCCCCTGGAGCCGGTAAAGGCACACAAGCTGCCGGTCTCTGTGAAAGCCATGCCATGAAGCATCTCTCCACGGGCGACCTGCTCCGTGGGGAAGTGGCTGCGGGCTCGGAGCTTGGCAAGGAAGCCGAAGCCGTCATGAATCGGGGTGAACTCGTCAGCGATGCGCTGGTGTTAGCGATCGTGGAAAGCCAGATGAAAGCGCTCGATGGTGGCGGCTGGCTGCTGGATGGCTTCCCGCGCACCGTTCCTCAGGCAGAAGCCCTTGAGCCGCTACTGGCGCAGTTACGACAGCCCATCGAAGCGGTTGTGCTGCTGGAGCTTGATGACGCTGTGCTGATCGAACGCATGCTTTCTCGCGGCCGAGCCGATGACAATGAAGCCGTCATCCGCAATCGACTCGAGGTTTATCGAGAGAAAACCGCTCCCTTGATCGACTACTACAAAACCCTGGGGCTCCTGATTTCTGTTCCGGCAGAAGGCAGTGTGGATGCAGTCACTCAGCGAATCATCAAAGCTTTGGATTGACCCACGTGGTACTGTTGCCGTTTGGAAATTTGGAGAGCTTCGCCCGATGAAGGTGCGTTCCTCAGTTAAAAAAATTAGTCCTGACGATCAGATCGTCCGGCGAAGGGGTCGCATCTACGTGATCAACAAGAAGCGTCCCCGCAACAAGCAACGTCAAGGCTGAAGCCTGACCGCATTGCATTCAAGCTACGCAGCTGACTTCTGAAACTGCGCAGCACAAACCGCCTCCGATCCCACGGAGGCCCTTGTCCCTCCTCGATTGAACCTCCGTGGCACGGATTGCCGGCGTTGACATTCCTCGCGACAAGCGAGTCGAAGTCTCCCTCACTTACATCTATGGAATCGGCCTGACTCGGGCCAAAACCATCCTCGCTCAGACGGGTGTAAACCCTGATACCCGGGTCAAAGACCTCGAGGATGGCGACATCCAAAAACTGCGTGAAGCCACCGAAGGGTTCACCATCGAGGGTGACCTTCGTCGTCAAGAGGGCATGGCCCTCAAGCGTCTTCAGGACATCGGCTGCCTGCGTGGACGTCGTCACCGCATGAGCCTTCCCGTCCGTGGCCAGCGCACCCGCACCAACGCACGGACGCGACGCGGCGCTCGCAAAACCGTGGCCGGCAAGAAGAAGTAAGGCTTCACTGCCTCACTACTCAGGCACCACTGACCCTCTGCACCAGACATCCTTCGGCCCATGGCCAAAACCGCTAAAAAATCCGGCCCCAAGAAGGCCAAGCGCAATGTGCCCAATGGGGTTGCGCACATCCAAAGCACGTTCAACAACACGATCGTTTCGATCACAGACACCGCAGGCGAAGTCATTGCCTGGTCATCAGCTGGTGCAAGTGGATTCAAAGGTGCTCGCAAAGGCACCCCCTTTGCAGCTCAGACCGCTGCAGAAGCGGCCGCGCGCCGTGCCCTCGACCAAGGCATGCGCCAGATTGAAGTGCTGGTCCGTGGTCCTGGTTCAGGTCGTGAAACGGCAATCCGCGCATTGCAGGTTGCCGGTCTCGAGATCACACTGATTCGGGACGTCACTCCTCTGCCCCATAACGGTTGCCGCCGGCCCAAGCGCCGTCGCGTCTGAGCCGACACGACAGTTTTCACCGGTTCCCGCTCCCTATTCCGCATCAGACCGTGCTGCAGTATCAGATCGATCGCATCGAGCATCAGGTTGCCGAGGATCGCGCCCAAAATGGCGTCTTCCTCATTGGCCCTCTCGAGCGTGGCCAGGCCACGACCCTGGGTAATTCGCTGCGGCGCGTCCTGATGGGCGGCCTCGAAGGCAGTGCCGTAACAGCCATTCGAATTGCTGGCGTTAACCACGAATACGCCACAGTTCCTGGCGTCCGTGAAGACGTTCTCGACATCCTGCTGAATTGCAAGCAGTTATCCGTCAACAGCCGTTCGGCGGAACTTGAAATCGGACGTCTGGTCGTTGCCGGACCAGCTGAAGTCACCGCCAGTGATCTTCAGTTCTCATCTCAAGTACAGGTGGTGGACGGCAATCGTCCGATCGCCACCGTGGCCGATGGCCACAGCTTGGAGATCGAAGTTCATGTGGAACGTGGTGTCGGCTATCGCCCCGTCGATCGCCACACCGAAGACACCACGGCCATCGATCTGCTGCAGATTGATGCTGTCTTCATGCCTGTGCGTCGGGTGAACTTCACCATCGACGAAACCGCCGTTGCAGAGGGCGGTTCTGCCCGCGAGCGTCTCCGGATTGAAATCGTCACCGACGGTTCCATCACCCCAGACGACGCCCTCGCCCAAGCTGCGAATCAACTCATCGAGTTGTTCCAGCCTCTGGCAACAGTCACCTTGGTTGAAGAGCCCGGCGTCGAGCCCGAGCCTTCTGCTGAAGCGCAGATTCCCCTCGAAGAACTGAATCTGTCGGTGCGTGCCTACAACTGCCTCAAACGTGCCCAGGTCAACTCCGTGTCCGACCTGATGGGCTTCAGTTATGAGGATCTGCTGGAGATCAAGAACTTCGGGTCCAAGTCGGCCGATGAAGTGATCGAGGCTCTCGAGCGGATCGGCATCTCCATTCCACAAAGCCGCACCTCGGCTTGAGCCACTCAGCCTGATCAACTCACCGTTCCGCCAACGCCCCCGCCAATTCCATGCGTCACCAATGCCGTGTTCCCCAGCTGGGTCGCCCAGCTGACCAGCGCAAAGCCATGTTGCGCGCTCTGACCACCCAGCTGATCCGTGAAGGTAGGGTTACGACAACCAAAGCGCGCGCCAAAGCTCTTCGTGACGAAGCTGAGCGCATGATCACCCTGGCCAAAGACGGAAGCCTTGCCTCCCGTCGTCGCGCCTTGGGGTACATCTACGACAAACAACTGGTCCACGCCCTGTTCGATAAGGCGCCAGACCGTTACAGCGATCGCAAAGGTGGTTACACCCGGATTACCCGCACGGTTCCCCGTCGTGGTGACAACGCCGAAATGGCCATTATCGAATTGGTCTGAGCCTGCCGGTCACTTCTGACCTTTGACCCAGCAACCCTCGTCTGCACCAGATCATCCAGCCTTGCGCCGGATTGCTCTGAGCCTGCAGTACGAGGGTTCTGCTTTTTGCGGGTGGCAGCGTCAACGCAATGGCCACAGCGTTCAAGCCGAACTGGAACGTGCGATTCAGCAGCTGGAACCTCAGCGCAACATCCAAACCTTCGCCGCAGGCCGGACGGATGCTGGAGTTCACGCTGCTGGCCAGGTGGTGCATTTCGACTGCGGTCCACGGATCCCAGCGAATAAGTGGGCACCTGCCTTAAACGGCAGACTCCCCGGAACCATTCGTGTGCGGGAGTCAGTCGCCTGTCCTTTGGACTGGCATGCCTGTTATTCGGCGACCTACAGGCGCTATCGATACACGATTTACAACGGTCGCAGACCCAATCTGTTCCTGAGTCCGTGGAGCTGGCACCGCTACCACCATCGTCTCGACCACGACTCCATGGAGCAGGCACTCGTTGGCATGCTGGGGCTCCATGACTTCAGCGCATTCATGCGCGCAGGAAGTCGCCGCGCCCATGCTCGAACAACGGTGCAAGAGGTCGATGTGCAGCGGAACGGGGATCTTCTCCGTGTGGAGATTCAGGCCAGTGGCTTCCTTTATGGGATGGTGCGTTTACTCATGGCACAGCTGGTGGCCGTTGGAGAGCACCGGCTCAGCCCCGAGATTTTTGAAGAACGCTGGAAACAGCGCCGCCGCGATTTGGTCAAAGATGCAGCACCGCCCCATGGTCTCTGCCTGCTTCGAGCGGGCTATCCAATAGAGCTCTTCAGCAAAGCTGGCTGGTACGATTGCCAACCGTGGTTTTTTCTGGCTGAAAGCGATCCTCCTCCGGAGCCGCCAACCTTCCCGAAAACAATCAACCAGGATCTCTGAGTAGTTCCGTTCATTCAGAACGGGAACCGTCAAAGAGTAAGCTCGATCCTTGAGCTCCAGTCAGGTCCGGCTTCGGACCAGACCCACCTGCCCAGCTCCGCCGTTTGTGACGGGGCACCTCCGAACCGGCCTGCCGGCGCGATGAACAAGACCTCACTTCCTCCAACTGATTCAATCAACCGCCAGTGGTATCTGGTGGATGCTGAGAATCAGACCCTCGGACGCCTTGCGACCGAAGTTGCCGCAGTGCTGCGCGGTAAAAACAATCCCAACTTCACCCCGCACATGGATACGGGTGACTTCGTTGTGATTGTGAACGCTGAAAAAATCCAAGTCAGCGGCCGCAAGCCTCAGCAAAAGCTGTATCGCCGTCATTCCGGTCGTCCTGGCGGAATGAAAGTCGAAACCTTCGAAGCTCTCCAGGAGCGCATCCCTGAGCGGATTGTCGAAAAAGCCATCAAAGGCATGCTTCCTCACAACGCCCTTGGTCGGCAGATGTTCCGGAAGCTCAAGGTCTACAAGGGCAGCGAGCATCCCCATGCCGCTCAACAGCCCCAGCCCCTCAAGCTTGATCCCGCCGCTTCCGCCAAATGAGCACCAATTCTGTCGTCTACTGGGGCACCGGTCGCCGTAAAACCTCAGTGGCCCGCGTCCGTCTCGTTCCAGGCAATGGAACGATCACCATTAATGGCCGCCCAGGTGACAACTACCTGAACTACAACCCTGCGTACATCGCAGCGGTGAAGGCCCCCCTCGACACCCTCGGGCTCACCACTGAGTACGACGTCCTCGTGAATGTCCGTGGTGGTGGACTGACTGGCCAGGCTGGGGCCATCAAGCAGGGCGCTGCCCGCGCACTCTGCGAATTGTCCGCAGATAATCGCAAGCCACTCAAGGTTGAAGGTCACCTCAGCCGTGACCCCCGCGCCAAGGAGCGTCGTAAGTACGGCCTCAAGAAAGCTCGTAAGGCTCCTCAGTTCTCCAAGCGCTGATTCAGCCGCTTTCTCTGTTTCCGCTTCAGAACCCAACCACCATGCCCAAGCCCGAGATTCATCCCACCTGGTATCCCGATGCCAAGGTGATTTGCAACGGCGAAGTTGTGATGACCACTGGCTCAACCCAGCCAGAGATTCACGTCGACGTCTGGAGCGGCAACCATCCTTTCTTCACTGGCACACAAAAAATCCTCGACACCGAGGGACGTGTGGATCGTTTCATGCGCAAGTACGGCATGAGTGGCAAGTCAAAAGACGACGCCGAATCCTGAGTGTTCGTTGATCGCGGGGCATGGACGCCTCGAACCTAATTACGCGACTCGAAGCGGCTTCAGCCAGTTTTCGCTCTCTTGAGCGTCAACTGGCTGATCCCGATGTTGCGTCAGATCCCAAGCGGCTCGAGACCATCGCACGGGAACGTGCACGTCTCGAACCGCTTGTTCTTGATTTTGACCAGCTTCAGCGGTTGGACAAGGAACATGCTGAAGCCAAGCAACTCTTGAGAGATAGCCGCGGTGATGCGGCGATGGAATCCCTTGCGCAAGACGAACTGACGCTGTTGGAGCAAGAGCGTCTTGTCTTGACCGAACGGTTAACCGTTGCTCTGTTGCCTCGAGATCCACGCGACGAGCGCAGCGTGATGCTCGAAATCCGCGCTGGAGCAGGGGGGGATGAAGCCTGCCTCTGGGCAGGTGATTTGGCTCGGATGTACGAGCGCTACAGCCAAAAGATTGGGTGGTCTGTGCAGCCGGTCAGCAGCACGGAAGCTGATCTGGGTGGTTTTCGTGAACTGATCCTGTCCGTCAAAGGCGACAGTGTGTTCAGTCAGCTGAAATTCGAAGCTGGCGTTCATCGTGTCCAACGCGTTCCAGCCACCGAATCCCAAGGTCGCGTCCACACCTCAACGGCAACGGTTGCCGTCATGCCTGAAGCCGACGCCGTTGAAGTTCAACTGGATCCCAAGGACCTTGACATCAGCACAGCTCGTTCAGGTGGAGCCGGTGGTCAGAACGTCAACAAAGTCGAAACGGCAGTGGATCTGTTGCACAAACCAACCGGCATTCGTGTGTTCTGCACCCAAGAGCGCTCACAACTCCAAAACCGCGAGCGCGCCTTAGAGATCCTTCGAGCCAAGTTGTTGGAACGAGAGCTCGCCGCCGCCGCAGAGCGGGAAAGCAGTGATCGCCGCGCGCAAGTGGGCAGTGGTGACCGATCCGAAAAGATCCGGACCTACAACTACAAAGACAACCGAGCCACCGACCATCGACTCGGTCGTAATTTCTCACTCGACCCTGTCCTCGAAGGTCAACTCGAGGACCTCATCGGTGCCTGCCAAGCCGAGGAACAGCGCCAAAAGCTGGCCGCACTCAGTGATCAAGACGACACCTGACTCAGGTGTTGAACCTCAAGAGCCGATGACGTACTTGGCCCATTCCCGGTGGTGGCCGGCATGAATCTGCCGTGATGCTTCAAAGCTCAGGCTGCTGGGCGGACGACGCGGCGTATGTCGCAAGGGCATCCCCGCCTCTTTGGGTGTTCGGTTGCCCTTACGGACGTTGCAACTCAGGCAGGCCGTTGTGACGTTCTCCCAGAGATCAGCCCCTCCTCGACTGCGAGGAACGACGTGGTCGATGGAGAGCTGATCCGTGCTGCTGCCGCAGTACTGACAGGTGTGATGGTCCCGCTGAAACAGGTTGCGGCGCGTGAGTGGAAGCTGGCGGTACGGGATCTTGACGTATTGGCGAAGGCGAATCACCGTCGGGGGGTGGGTCCCACGCCTGATTTCTCGGTCAGAGTCGTATTCCAGGCCTTCTGCTTTCCCCTTCAAAGTCATCACCATGGCGCGACGCCACGTTGTGATGTTCAACGGTTCGTAGGACGCATTGAGAACGAGAACCTGGCTCATGCCAGCTCCCAGCAAGACCGCCATGCTAACGAGGATCTTCCGTTCTGCCTGGTGACAACGATCACCAAAAGCCGATGACAGCGCTGGATCCTCGCCAGCGTGCCTGGGTCGAAGTGTCCCCACGCGCGATCGAGGCGAACGCACGTGCGGTCTGCGGCCACCTCAAGCCAACAACGACCCTCATGGCCGTTGTGAAGGCTGACGGCTATGGGCATGGAGCCGAGACCGTGGCTCGGGCTGCCCTGCGTGGTGGGGCAGGCAGCCTCGGTGTTGCCACCCTCGCTGAAGGCTTGGAACTCCGGCGCGCTGGGCTGGAGGTTCCCATCCTGCTGCTTGGAAATCTCACCGATGCCGAACAGCTGCGGACCTGCTTGCACTGGCGCTTGATGCCGACCCTGAGCACAGCGGAGGACATCCATCTCTGCCAAGCCCTCTCAACAGATAGTGGACGGCGGTTTTCCGTCCAGCTCAAAATGGACACGGGAATGGCTCGACTCGGCTGCGCTTGGGAGAACGGGGCCGAGCTGGTGGAACTCATCCGTTCACAGGACTCTCTGGAGCTTTGTGGTGTGTACAGCCACCTGGCTTGTGCAGATGGATATCCCGATGGAGACGACGGTGCCTTTACACAGCTCCAGCATCAGCGCTTCAATTCTGTGCTCGATCAACTCCCTGAAAAGGGACGTGATGTCTGTTGTCACCTCGCCAACTCTGCTGGCACCCTGCAGAGCCAGGCGCTGCATCACGACATGGTCCGCGTGGGACTGGCCTTGTACGGAGAGGCACCAGCAACCCACCTGGCCAACACCCTGTCGCTGCAACCAGCACTGAGTCTGAAAGCTCGGATCACTTTGGTGCGCACAATCCCTGCAGGGGTGAGCGCCAGTTATGGACGGCGCTTCGTTAGCCAACGCCCCACGCGTCTCGCCGTCGTGGCCATTGGTTATGCCGATGGGGTAGTGCGCGCTCTCAGCGGCCGAATCGACGTCCTCCATCGCGGACAACGGCTGTCCCAGGTGGGGGCAATCACCATGGATCAGTTACTGGTGGATGCCACAGATGCTCCTGATGTCCACCCCGGCGACATCGTCACCCTGCTTGGCAGGGATGGGGAGCACACCATTTCCCCTGGTGACTGGAGCGAGCGTTGTGACTCGATCCCCTGGGAAATTCTCTGTGGTTTCAAACGACGTCTTCCACGCGTTGAGATCTGACGACAGGACCCAGGGTTGATAGGATGACGCCGCCGCTGGAGAGGTGGCTGAGTGGTTGAAAGCGGCTCCCTGCTAAGGAGTTACAGGAGGCAACTTCTGTCGAGGGTTCGAATCCCTCCCTCTCCGTTCCAGACCATCTGTGTGCGATCAGTTGGTCTCCATCAGTGCCTTTGCTAGGTCAGGAAGAAGAGTTTCATCCTTCGCCCGGTCAGGTCCTGACCCGAAGACCACGAGCAATACCGGCTCTTGATCGGGAGCTTGATACCAAGCGGCGTCATGGCGCGCCTGACTCATCCATCCGGCCTTGCTCCAGAGCCTGAAGCCATCAGCGAGGCCTTCACCCAGAAAACCATCGACCTGGTTCTCCGGGTCAGCCCTGCGTTGGTCTGGATCGAGAGAGCGATCCAGTCGCTCACGTAAGCGGCGACAGGCGGGTGGCGACACGATGGCGCCAGTCATCACCGCCTCAAGCATCCGCGCCGTTGCAGCGGTGGAGAGTGCATTTCGATTGCCGTTGTCGGCTCCATAAAACAGTTTGTCCCGTCCGTAGGGGCCATCCGACCAAGTCTTCTGACAGCAATTCACGCCATCCAGTTCTGGCCATTCCAGGCTGGCCAACCAGTCGTTGACCAAACGCCGTTGACGTTGCCAGGAAGGCCAGCCGAGTTCATCCAGCTGAGGGCCGCTCGTGGTGCCTGTCAACAGATCAACGATGAAGCCAGTGGCGTCATTGCTGGAATCACCGATCATGTCGCGCATCGCACGTTGCAGCTCATCACTGTCTGGGAGCAGGTCCCTTTGCAGCCACTGCTCCACAGCCACAGCGAAGACGAGCTTGACCACACTGGCCGGGTAATGGAGACGCTGCTCGTTCCATGCAGCCCCCCTGCCCTGACCAGCCTGCGGAGAGGGCTCGTCGTAACACACCCACGTCACCGAAAGACTGTTGCGCAACCCTGGTCGGCCCTCAGCATCCAAGCGATCGAGGACCGATTCGAGCCTGGCCTCCATCGACGGTTCGGGGCGGTAGAACGCCATGGTGCATGCATCAGGCCATGGCGACCTTAAGCACCCTGCTGGCCCCTGAGCTCACGCAACCGGGGAGTGAATGGACACTTGAGCGCGACATCAATGGCTATGCCCGCGCCAGTGGTGAGGGCTTGGCCACGCAGGCATGCGCCGGTCGTGGATTTCGCATCCTTGGACAGGACAACGAGCGACTGCAGGTTCAATTGCTGGAGGACGGCTACCGCTGCTGGCTGGTGCTGGATGAGGTGGTCGGTCGTGCCGTCGAACGTGGACCGTGGCAACCGCACCTGCTCGATGCGACTCAGATCCAGCAACGCCTTCCAGCGGTTCTGGCCTGGACCGCCCAGGCACAGCAGCGGGCCAACACGTATCTATGGGGCGGCACCACACCACCGGACCTGGACTGTTCCGGCCTGACCCAAACAGCGTTTGCTAGCCAAGGCATCTGGATCCCCCGAGACGCCTATCAACAGGAACGCTTTTGCACTCCGGTTGCGGTGCAACCCGGCGACGACCAGCTGCTGGAACCGGGAGACCTCCTTTTCTTCGGGTCCGCGAAGCGTTGCACCCACGTTGGGATCCATCTCGGCGGTGGCCGCTACCGCCATAGCTCTGGGAAGGATCATGGCCGCAACGGCATTGGGGTCGACTGCATCCATCCCGATGACACGCACCCAGTCGCCTGTCATTACCGCCGGGAGCTTCGTGGTGCTGGCCGCGTGACGCACTGCCATGACGGAAGCCACCTGCCCTAAGGCGGAACGACGAGCCCGATTAAGTTGCTCCGAGACCTGTTCGCTGCTGCATGACACCTCCCCTGGATCTGTCGGTGGTGGTGCCGCTGTACAACGAAGAAGAGAGCCTGCCCCATCTCGTCGAGCAGCTTTTGGCAGCACTCCGCCCCAGTGGCGAACGCTTCGAGCTCGTTCTCGTCAATGACGGATCCAGCGACGGCACCGGAGCCGTCCTAGAGGAGCTTTGCGGCTCTGTGCCGGAACTGGTCGGGGTATTGCTGCGAAAAAACTATGGCCAGACGGCCGCCATGGCGGCCGGCTTTGATGTGGCCCAAGGCGAGATCATCGTCAGCCTGGATGGCGATCTACAAAACGACCCAGCCGACATCCCGATGCTGCTGGCCAAGTTGCGGGAGGGATATGACCTTGTCAGCGGCTGGCGTCACCAACGACAGGACGCGGCCCTGCAGCGCAAACTCCCGTCCAAAATCGCCAACCGTTTGATCGGACGGGTCACAGGGGTGCGGTTACACGATTACGGCTGTTCGCTCAAGGCCTACAGCCGGGATGTGCTGTCAGACATGCGTCTGTACGGAGAACTGCACCGATTTCTTCCGGCCCTTGCCTTCATTGAGGGCGCTCGAATCACTGAAGTGAAGGTGAATCACAGAGCCCGTCAATTCGGCAGTAGCAAATACGGAATCGACCGCACCTTCCGGGTGCTGATGGACCTGCTCACGGTTTGGTTCATGAAGCGCTTCCTCACCAGACCGATGTATGTCTTTGGCTTCGGCGGATTGATTGCAATCCTGCTCAGCCTGATGGCGAGCAGCTACCTCCTAGCCGTCAAGGTTTTCCAGGGTGTTGACATCGGCAATCGCCCCCTGATGACGCTGGCTGTGGTGCTCGGGCTCGCCGGCATCCAACTGTTCTGCTTCGGCCTACTAGGTGAACTGCAGATCCGCACCTATCACGAAAGCCAAGACCGACCGATCTATCGCATTCGCGCCACATTGCGGGGTAAACGAGCAGCCTGAACGGCAGGCCGCTTTGTCGCTCCGCGGAACCGCTGCATCGCCGCGGCGGCCGCCTCCACAACACGGGCATCGCTATCCCGCAGACCACGACGAAGAATCGGAAGCACCGAAACTGAGCCCCATTGATCGGCGAGATGAACTGCTTGTAGGCGGACGTCTGGGTCCGCGTTCATCGACGAGGTCAAACGCTGCCGAAGAGCCAGTCGGTCACGCTCCGTGACTGGAGGCACAAACACCACCGTCTCATCGTGCTGAGGAGATGAATCAGCGGAGTGAGCAACAACCAGAGACAGTTGCTGACGATTCAGGGCCGCGATGTCTTGGGCATCAGTGCTGACCAACATCGGCTTGACCGGACGTTTCCTCAACACGAGGAACAAAGCAATCAGACCGGCGGGAATTGCAGCGAATAGAGCATTCATATGGATTGAACTTTTATGTCGCCAACAGGGGCCTGAGTAGGCCGTTAGAAGAGTGATCCCTACAGTAGCGGCGAAGCTCTTGGCCTAGACATGACTGGAGATTTCGCTGCTGCTTGGCTGCCTGCGATTTTCGTGCCGATTACCGGAATCGTGTTTCCTGCGGTGTTCATCGTTCTTATGGGTCGAGTGATCACCGCCGCTGAGTGATAGCGGATCATCCAACCCATCAGCTTTATTTTTCATGACCGTTACTCCAGCAGCTGACCCCTGCGTCGGCAATCTCGCCACTCCTGTTAACAGCGGCTACTTCATCAAAGCCCTGATCAACAACCTCCCGTTTTATCGCCCTGGTATTTCACCGAACTTCCGCGGCCTGGAGACTGGCGCAGCATTCGGATACCTGCTCTTCGGACCCTTCACCATTTGCGGTCCCCTTCGTGCCACCGAATACCAGCAAACAGCAGGGGTTCTAGCCACAATCGGCGCTGTTCATATCCTCTGCCTTCTCTTTCTGCTTTACAACCAGCCTGGAAAGCATCCCAACATTCCTCCTGCTGATGTAACTGTCGACAATCCACCTTCCGACCTGTTCACTCGCACCGGCTGGGCAGACTTCACCAGTGGATTCTGGCTGGGTGGATGCGGCGGAGCTGCTTTTGCATGGTTCCTCTGCAACACAGTCCACGTTCAGGAACTGTTCAAAATCGTCGCTGGTGTGTGGAGTGTCGGCTGAACGCCAACAAGCACAACCCGCCTAAACCGAATCCCCCCCTTGTCAATCCAATGGCAAGAGGGGGATTTTTATTGGCAGGATCTGACCATCTTTGAGTCGTCCAAGTGCGGTCGATCTCTCAGCCGTTTTTGCGGCGACCGGTGTTCACCATTGTCTGCAGCCTGTTCATCCTGTTGGCAGGTTTGACTGCGCTAACAGGTCTTGGCCTGGAAGACCTTCCCCAGTTGGCACCAACACGGGTGAGCGTGAGTGCCCGTTTTCCTGCTGCAGCCCCTGAGGTTGTCGAACAGAGCGTGACCGCGATCCTCGAGCAGCAGCTTCAGGGACTGGAAGGTCTGGAAAGCATTCGCTCCAGCAGCCGCCAGGGCGGGGCAAGCATCAGCCTGCGATTCCGCGAAGGAGATCCGGAGATCAACGCGATCAAGGTTCAGAACGAAGTGAACCTGGCCAGCAGACGTCTTCCCCAGGCCGTCAGCCGAGAAGGACTCCGGGTGCGTCGCTCTTCGGATGATCTCTTGATGATTCTCGGCTTCAGCCACGGAGAGGGTTTATATGCCCCGACCTATCTCGGTGGATGGATCGATCAAGCTTTACGCGACTCATTACTGAGCACTCCAGGGGTCGGGGACGTCCAAATCTTCGGAAGCAGCGATCTTGCCTTCCGTCTCTGGCTTGATCCGCAACGGCTTGAACAAAACGACCTCACGATCAGTGATGTTGCGCGAGCGCTGGCTGAGCAAAACGTACTTGCTGCCGTTGGCAGCGTTGGCGCCTCACCCACCGTTGAGGGAACCCTGATCACGCTGCCGGTCGATGCCGATGGTCGCCTGCACAGTCAGCAGGACTTCGAAGATCTGGTCCTGCGGTCGTTCAGCAATGGAGGCCTACTGCGGCTGAAAGACGTTGGCCGCGTCGTCCTGGGCCAGCGCAACTACGGCCGTCAGGCCATGAACCTCGACGGTGAACGCTCCATCGCCGTTGGCATTTACCAACGCGACGGAGCCAATGCCATCGCCGTCAGCCAGGAGGTGCTGTCTGCTTTGAAGCGTTTGGAATCCAGCTTTCCTCCAGGAGTAGAGCAGCAAGTGATCGTCGATGTGGCGGACACAGTGCAGGCCAATCTCGATCGAACGGTGGGGACCCTCCGCGATGCGGTGCTCCTGGTGCTCACCGTGCTGCTGCTGTTCCTCGGACGTTGGCGCCTGGCCATGATTCCAGGGATCGCTGTTCCAGTGGCGCTGATCGGGAGTCTGATCATCGTGAGGCTCACTGGCACCAGCATCAACAGCCTGATCCTGTTTGGGCTCGTTCTGGCAACGGGAATTGTTGTCGACGATGCGATCGTCGTGAGTGAAGACATCGCCGGGCGGATCGAAAAGGGCAGCCAGCCTCAGCAGGCCGCCGAAGATGCCATGGCGGAGCTGGCCGGGGCGGTGGTCGCCACGTCACTCGTGCTCGCAGCAGTATTTGCGCCGGTCCTTCTGATTCCTGGCTCGATCGGGCGGTTGTATCAACCGATCGCGATCGCCATCGCAGGGGCGATTTTGTTCTCCACGCTGAACGCCCTCTCCTTTACGCCGATGGCCTGCGCGCAGGTTTTAGGCAGCAGAAACGGCACCCTGCCTGGCCCGCTGCAGCGGATCAGCACAGAATTGCGCCGCGGGATGAGCCGTATCGAGACGACCTACAGCCGACTGCTGAGCCAAAGCTTGCGCCATGGCTCTTGGGTGCTGGCGATTCTGCTGACGGCATTGCTCGCAACAACGATCGGGCTCGCGACGATCCCAACAGCGTTTATCCCCAATGAAGATCAGGGGCAGATCCGTGGATTTTTCACGCTGCCAGATGGTGCAAGCCTTGAGCGCACGGTGGCGGTGATGGACCAGATCAGGCAGGTGGTCGCCGAAGAACCCCTGATTCGAACGGGCAATTTCTATGCCGGTAATTCCTTTGGCCAAAGCGGGGAAGACCGAGGCTCCTTCTACTTGCGACTCACGCCGCTCACAGACCGGCCTGGAGCATCCCAGAGCAGCGAAGCGATAAAACGACGACTGGCCAGACGCTTAAGCACCGCCGTCGGTAACGCCAAAGTTGTCGTGACAACCCCACCCACCGTTCGAGGCTTCAGCAGTGATTCAGCCTTGCAACTGGAACTGCTGGACCGCAGCGGTGGTCGCCTGGAGCTCAATGAGTTCGAAGCCGTCGCCAAAGCCTTTATTAACGACGTGCAGGCCACTGGCCGGTTCGAGCGGGTTGGCACGCGATTCGATGCCAGTTCACCGCGATGGGAGCTCAAGCTCGACCGAGATTTAATGGCGACGCTCGATCTGGACTATGGCGCCACCATGCGTGAGATCGGCACCGCCATCGGTGGCCGCTACATCGATGACACGTTTGAGGGGAACCGGATCCGCAGCATCATGCTGCAACTGGACGGAACAGAACGGCGTGGGATCGACGATCTCAAGGCCCTGATGGTCCGCAACCGGAGGGGCGATCTGGTGTCACTCGCCAATGTCGCTGAAGTCAATGCGATTGAAGGTGCCAACAGCATCAACCATTACGGGCTGAACCGCTCAATCCGCATCAGCGCTGTCCCAGGCGATGGGGTCAGCAGCAGCGAAGCGATCCTTCGCTTGGAACAAGCAGGCGAGCGAGTGGGTGGGAACAACATCGGGATTGCCTTTACCGGCCTCGCCGAAGAGGAGCGCAAAGCCAAAGGAACCACCTGGCTTCTGTTCAGCCTTGGAGTGGTGGTTGTGTACCTACTACTGGCGGGGCTCTATGAAAGTTTTCTCGACCCATTCATCATCCTTCTCACCGTTCCCGCTGCGCTGATGGGTGCATTAATCGGCTTACAACTGCGTGGATTACCGCTGGATGTTTATGGCCAGATGGGACTCCTGGTTTTAATCAGCCTTGCCGCCAAAAATGGAATTCTGATCGTTGAATTCGCCAATCAAAGGCTTGCCAGAGGCATCGAACTCCATGAAGCGATTCTTGGAGCTGCCATCAATCGGATGCGTCCAATCCTGCTCACTGCGACGACCTCTCTCGTTGGCTTTCTCCCTCTGCTCATCGCCAGCGGAAGCGGATCCGCAAGTCGCATCAGCATTGGAACCGTTGTCTTCAGCGGACTCCTCGTGTCGTCCTGGCTTTCGCTGTTTGTGATTCCAGCGGCTTACCTCTTTATCAAACGCAAAACATCCAGATAGCCAGACTTTTTCGGCACGATTTCAACTCAGTTGTTACCCGATTGCGTTACAGCTTCGTGCCATTGATGGACCTATGCGGTTGGCCGATCCCCCTGAACAGCGCGTCATCTTGAATGGATATCAACGCGCTCCAACGCCATGCAGTCGTTCAACCTCTGGCCTGAGCAGCGGATGCGTCTCGTCCGCTGGAGCCTTCTCGGTGGCTGGGGACTCTTAATCCTGTCCCTGCTGTGGCCAGACGTTGGCATCAACGGCAACAGCCTGTTCTGGGGAAGCGTTGTGCCCGGAGGGCTGTTGCTCATTGCCGTGATCAGCCATGAGCTGTGGCGACGCATCTGTCCACTCGCGTTCGTCTCACAACTGGCACGGGCGTTGGACCGCCAGCGCCGACAGCCCGGCCGAGGCGGGAAACCAGAGATTGTGAAAGTGCAACCGGATTCCTGGCTAGGGCGGCATCACATCGAACTGCAGTGGAGCCTGCTCATCTCAGGCCTCTGTCTTCGCCTGCTGGCGGTGAACAACCATCCATTGGCTCTCGCGGTTCTTCTGATCGGCACAATCGCAGCCGCGATCACTGTGGGGTGGGCTTACGGAGGGAAAGCCTGGTGTCAATACGTCTGCCCAATGGGCCCTGTCCAACAGGTAGTCACGGCGACACGCTCGCCACTGGGGAGCACGGCCCATGTGAACAACAGTTCACGCATTACGCAGTCGATGTGCCGCACCATCTCCAGCGACGGGCGAGAACAAAGCGCCTGCGTGGCTTGCCAACGCAATTGCATGGATATCGATGCTGAACGGTCGTTCTGGGAAAACCTTCAAGGCAAACGCGGATTGGACTGGGCCTGGAGCTCCTATTTGGGGCTGATTGTTGGCTTTTTTCTCTTGCTGCGCTTGGACGGGAGCGGAGATCCCGCGAATGCCCTGAGCCCACTATCCGAAGCATTTCCCATCCCAAGGCTGATCGCAGTTCCCGCCGTACTCAGCCTTTCTGCTCTGATTTCTGTGGGCGCGCTTCGGCTGATCGAACGGGCACTCGAGCACTTCGACACCCTCCAAGGCCGATCAGAACCATCCCAACGAGCCCGCCAGCACACCCGCCAGCTGTCGACATTTTTGGCCGTTAACACCTTTTTCTTCTTCAGTGCCCCATTGCAAGGCGTGCTCGGCGCACTTGGTGACACCCTCCTGCGTTATGGCGTGCTGGCTCTTACGGCGATCAGCCTGTTTCGCGGGTGGAAGCGAGATCATGCCGTTTACCGGCGAGAAAGCACTAGCGACAACCTGCGCAAGAAGCTGAAGGATCTACCAGGTCTCGAAGCAGCCCTCGACGGGCGCTCGCTCAGCGCACTCACCCCCGATGAAGTCTTCACCCTGGTGAAGGCACTTCCGGCAATCGGCCAACAAAAAGGTCAGCAAATCTATGCCGATGTCATGGGCGAGATGCTCCAGAGCGGACGCCTGAACCACGCCACTGCTCTTCTCGAACTGGAAGAACTGCGCCACAGCCTCGGACTATCCCAGGATGATCATCATCTGGTGTTGCAACTCGTCAGCGAGAAACAACCCGGCCTGCTGAACAGTGAATCCTTCGAACGACAAACCGATGACCTGCGGCGGGAAGCCGCGCGTGAACGAATCGAAGAACTGATTCGCGTCAACGGGCTGGATGGCCTGACTCCGTCTCAACTGCCAGCAACAGCTCAAGCTGAGCTCGAGCTGTTGCGCCAAGGGTCTGGGCTTGATGACAGCGCCTGGGAAGAATGCCTGCAGAGCTTTGGCGCCAAGGGCACATGGGAACAACAACGCCTGGAGAAACTGAGTGATCGCTGGCGGTGGATGACTGGGCTGCAAACAACGCTGCTGAACGATTCCAAGCAAGAACCACTGTTCATTCCTCTTGTTAACTGCCTCAATCAACGCCAAAAGTTGCTGCGGCACGACCTCAATCCAACCCGAGCTGCCTCAGGCTTAGAGCCGTTGCCGGAGTCAATCGAGGCGACTGGCAGCACGGAAGAGGCACTCAACCTGCTGTGGCTCGACCCTTGTCCAGACACGGCCGGCTGGATTCTCATGCTCGATCAGCTCGAGCATGCCGATGGATCGGCACGGCCGATCCGAGCAACGAGGGACTACCTCGGAAGCTCTGCCTTTCTCGAAGAGCAGCAACGGTCTGAGGTGGATCCTGAACTGAGGCAATGCTTTCGAGCGTTGCTCCAAGCCTCCTTCTTCAGTGATCTGACGCCAGAGGGAATGCTTTGGTTAACCAACCAAGGTCAGATCACCCGCATTCCACCAGAGGGATCAATCGTGCAGAGAGGAGACAACATCGACCACATGTCAGTGGTGGTTCGGGGAACGGTTGAACTCATCGACGACGTGGGAGAACAGCATCTGCTGAGCTGTGGAGAAACAATCGGCGAACTCAGTGTGATCATCGGCACTCCCCAACGAGCCAGTGGACGTGCTGGCAAAGACGGTGCAGTGCTGTTCACCGTTCCTGCTGGGATTTTTGACGAACTACTGCGGCGATCACCCAACTTCAACCGTGGGCTGATCAAGGAACTCGCAGAACGTGCTGCCCTCGCTGAAGCCTGAATGACCTAACAAGCATGACGACGCAGCAGCATTGAACGCGTACTGAGCAAGGCTCCGCTGGCGTCATACGAGCGAGTCAGACGCTGGAGACAATCGAACGATGACAACCACCAGGCCTCGATGGAGAACGCTTGTTGACTCACGACCTGATGGGGGATCCGGAAGCCTCCCCCATCTTGCAAATACTGCACACCGTCCAACGTGGATGGTTCGATCACTCCAGACCAGGGAGAACAACTCAACTCATGCGAGCCAGCAAACAAGGTCTCTTCAGTTCCACTCCATGCCCCCAGAAGTTGCTCCTTGGTGAGGGGCTGACAGGGCTGCTGCACCACCCCATCGCGGAACTCAGGAATCGAAACCACACGATCCAAGCGTCCAGACACATCCCATAACAGGACCGACCGGTGACGACGGTCACCCTCGAGAAAACAAAATTCGGCAAATATCTTCGTCCAAGCTGAAACATGGACGGTTCCACGGGAGAAGCTGCCGGTGGAGAAAAACCCCAAGTCCGGCTCCACACGCATGAAGCTCTGACAAATGCGCTTTTCGGGATCGCCTGCAAAGGGATTGTCGTTCAGTTGCAATCCACTGGACCAAAGCAGAAGCGTCAGATCAATCGACGTCCCAGACGGCGCCAACTGAAGCGTCAAAACAGACGGCTGACGTTTGATGAGCGCGAGAGATCGGTCCATGGTGTCGAAACAGCCTCTCCAGACGCCGACATTGCGCTGCATCAACTGCCACTGATTAATCATCCAGGCCATCAATCACGGTTGACCTTAAGCAAATTCCAACCACGTGGGAGCGAAAAAACGTCAATCATTCCGAAACGCACCGGCCCAGATCAGCGGAGCCATTGAGAGATCTGTTAGCCCAAGCATCTGATGGCAAAACGCCCGAACAAATCCTGGCAAGACTTTGTCCCCGACCTCAACAACGTGATCCCCGACGCGGGAAAAGACTGGATCCCCAATTGGGATGACATCACCAATGCGATCCCGGACAAAGGTGACATTGCTGACCTTGTTCCAGATGGCGAGGATCTCTACGATTTTCTCGATGACCTCAATCAGTGGCTACCAGATATTGACGCGGAAGATTACATTCCCAGCGATATTCGGGGGAAACTTGGAGACCTCGCAGACGACATCGCTGATTTGATGGCCTTAGGTTACGACAATATCGATGTCAAAGGGAATTACATCGATCCGTGGACGAATAAGGCTCTTGACTATGCAGTTTTCAACCTAGTCGTTCCAACATCAGGCGAAGTCTTCACGGAAGGGAGTAAGAAGAATGACCTTATGTCGGGACATTGGGAGAAACACAAATACGAGGGAGGAAATGGCAATGACAAAATCTTCACTTGGCATGGCAAAGATCACCTCTACGCCGATGGAGATGATTGCACCATGATCAGCGGGAAAGGCACTGACTTCTTCTATCTAGACGGTGAGGCAACAGCAACAATCAAGGACTATCGAAAGAAAGACAAAGACATCATCCGCGTTGACGGATTCAACAACAATCAAGTCAAAGTCCAACGCAAAGGAGGCGATTCATTCATCAAGTCAGGCAGACATACGCTGGCCAAAGTGATGGGTGTGAACAACCTCAAAGCCAGTGAGCTGCAATTCTCTGGCGAAAACAACAGA